>Ga0209515_10001968_pt1 | contig 32624 bp, 28 predicted proteins | sample Subgroupgradi54m_FD_187454 | JGI IMG/M metagenome (GOLD analysis project Ga0209515, IMG submission 187454) | Subsurface groundwater microbial communities from S. Glens Falls, New York, USA - GMW60B uncontaminated upgradient, 5.4 m (SPAdes)... ... | reverse complement strand
ACAGCATGTACATCTTTTCTTATCATAAGCTCACCTCCTAACAGGCAGAAATGTTGTCATTATCTTAGGAGGATTTTAATTTGATTTAATGAATGGCTTTCAGGAGGAATTAACTTGATTTAGATCGCTATCTTGTAAAACACAATAAGGGGTATATAATCAGGCTACTTCTGCTCTCCTGTCCTTCTTAAATGAATCAGTATAGCTTGAGTCGCACTGATGATAATAAACTTTTTTACCAAAGACCATATTTCTGGTGGAAAATATACTTTTGGATTTTAGCTTTAATTTTTGTTCCTCTTACAATAACTGGCTTTATTCATATAAGAGAATGGTCGCTGATAGATTATTTTTACCTTTTCTCAATAAATCTGACACTCTGTGCCTTGTTTTCTTATTCATATCAAGATAATCTCCAAAATAATTTATTTAGCTCAGGTGAATGGAAAATAATGTTTGTAATCGGCATTTTATTTTTAAATCTGGATATGATTTACACCATAGCTCCCTTTGCACCTGATCTTAATAGCTTACTGTCTTCCTCATATTTTTACTCAAGGCTACAAGACTCACTTATTCAAGATCCACTTACTAGGGATTTAATTAATGCCATCTATCAAGCTTTTCCCTATTTAATAGTATTTCCCATTTTTCAATTAATTGTTTTTATTAAGCTTCCCCTATTCTATGCACTGTTTCGGTTAGGTTGGAGAGATGATGATTATTACATGCATGAAAGAAGAGCTTTGGGTATTAAACCCACTTAGAACCTGCCCAACAGTACATGGATCAAAGTAGTGCTACTAAATTTGCAAAGGAATTTTGGTTTAATATCTATCACCAGGATTATTTTGGTGCATTTAAAGCTGTACTTCTTATCGTCTGGTCTTACTTTCCTTCCTCTTTAACTAAAGGAATATCTAATTTTCTAAGTCCTTTTCCTCAGCTAGTTTCATATTTACCTTTGATTGTTTTGATTATTTTTATTGCGGCTATTTTATTCATTATCCGTATTATTCTTGGTATTAAAAGATCTTTAAAGGAAGATATGGTAATTTTAGAGCTAACTCCTCCGGCTAGGAGCGAAAAGACTCACTTTTCCACTCAAAAATTTTTCGATGTTATAAATGATTTAGGAAAACATAAATCCTGGATAGATCGTCTATTGGGTAAAAGGACTTACTTTTCTTTTGAAATTGTCTCAACTAAAGTTCAGGGAATTAGATATTTAATTAAAACTCCTCCCAAATATGTCAATAATTTTAAAAGAGATCTTCTCTCATATCTTCCTCAAGTAACTATTAAAACTGTTGATGAGTATTTACCAGAGCAGTTTAATAATTACCATTTCAGACTGGTGGAATTTAAGCTTGCTAAAAGATTCGCTAATCCCTTGCAGAAACAGAATGTTTTAGATGAGCTTGATCCTGTCAGCTACACCACCAATCAGATGACTAAACTCTCAGATGGTGAGCTTATTGCCTTTCAGATGGTAGTTTCCCGAACCACGTCCAATGAGAAGAATGTTATCAGCAGGAAATTGCGAAGGGGTGAAGATGTCATAAAATATCTTAACAGTACTCCCTACCCTATATATGTAGCTCTAGTCTCTAATTTAATATGGCTGATGGCTAAACTTGTTGTACTTATTCTAAGTCCATTTGTTTGGCTAATTCATGAGTTTACAAAAAGTAAACAGCAATCCTATCGGGGAGAGTATTCATATGATCGTCAACCTAGCTCATCTTTTCAACCTAAATATCATAAAAATTATTCTGAACAAGAAGAGCAAACTATCAAGTTAGCTCAGGAAAAACTCACCAGCCCTCTTTTTGAAGTCAGTATCAGATATTTGGTGCTGATTAAGGATAAAGTTGATCTTGAGGAAAGAGTAGAGGGTTTTAGCTCATCTTTGGGTGTGTTTAGTTCCTTAGATGGTCAAGCACTTGTTAAAAAAATAAAGTTGTCTCCTTTCGGAATTTTTGATAAGTATTATCTTTTAAGTCTTGAGAAAAGATTACTGTCGTTTGTTTTTAATAAAAGTTCAGTGATTCTATCCTCAGCAGAGATAGCTGATTTATATCATTTTCCCTATACAAACTATTCTCACGCTGAAGATCTGGTTGAAAGTCACAGCAATGAACTTTCAGCTCCACTTGAACAAAAGCAAACAGAGGAGTTTGATGTAATTTTAGGACAGAATACTTATGGAGGGGAAGTTACTCTGGTGGGCTTAAGAGGAGCTGAAAGATACCGACACTTATATCTTTTAGGTGGAACAGGATCTGGTAAATCCACCATGCTTTTATATATGATTTTGCAGGATATTGAAAATGGCAAGGGACTTATTTTGATTGATCCTCATGGAGATTTGGCAGTAACTATAGCCATGTCTATCCCAAAGCATAGAAAAAAAGATGTCATTTACTGGAACCCCAAAGATATTAAAAACCCTATCAGCCTTAATCTACTTCAGATGACAGAGGGTCTTGATGAAGATGAGGCATTATTGGAAAAAGAAGTAATAGTAGAACATATTATTTCAATTTTTAGGAAAGTCTTTTCCAATGACTTATCATCTGCCGGCGGTAATGCTATAAGGATTGAACATATCTTTAGAAACGCTTTATACACAGCCCTAGAGCTTAAAAATCCCACTTTGGCTACTGTCTTTGATCTTTTAGTAAACCCCATTTTTAGATCTCAAGCCTTGGAGAGTTTAAAGAATGAAAGATTAAAAAACTTTTGGAGATTTGAATTTAATAAAGCCGGGGACATGCAAAGAGTGTCTATGAGCAAAGGTATTAATGCCAGAATTGAAAGGTTTTTATTCTCATCCATTGCCTTTAGAGTAATGGAAAAATATATCTCAACTATTGATTTTGAGAAGATCATGGATGAGGGAAAGATTTTAATTTGTAATTTTTCTAAGGGCAGATTGGGAGATGATAACACTAGTCTTTTTGGAACAATGGTTTTGGGAGAGATTCAACTGGCAGCGTTAAAAAGAGCAGAAATAGATGTTAAAGACAGAAAAGATTTCTATGTATATGTGGATGAGTTTCAACATTTTGCTACCAAATCTTTTATAGAGATGATGGCTGAGTCAAGAAAATACGGAGTTTATATAATTATTGCCGAGCAATCAACATCACAACAAAGAGATCCAAATTTAGTTGATGTTACCTTTGCCAATGTTGGAACTGTAGTCATGTTTAAAAATGCCAATACTCATGATGAGCAAATTGTCCTGCCTCTATTTAAGCCTTATATAGCTGAGGGTCAAATAGCCAATTTACCTACTCATAGATGTTATATAAAAATTTCAGCTGTTAATCCTCAAAAGCCTTTTTCAGCTGAAACAATACTTATAGATATTAAGCCAGATAAGGAAAAATTGGCTGAGATAATCAGATTAACCCATGAAAAATATGCTCCTGCTTATGAAAAGCCAAAAGTAGAGGAAGCTCCTAAAGTCAAAATAAGTTCTAAAGAAGGAAAAACAAATAATGGAGCTGATGGAGCAGTTAGTAAGGCAAATGGCAATGGCAGTACTGATGATAGAAATGGTAAAACAAATGATAAAACTAATGCTAAAAATAATGTCAAAAATGCTTATATTAAGGATGCAACTTACCTGACTAAATCTCCAGAAAAAGGGGACGCTATTGTACCCTAAATTAGAGTAAAATTGAACCTAAATCATGAAAAATACTTCCTTCTATATACTTATATATAAATATATAAGTAGAGGTATAAACAAAACTTCCTAAACGCCAAATGATTAAAGCAACCAAATTAAAAAGCCAACCGCCTAAAAGACTAAAACCAAGACCAGAAAAGATAGAAATACTAACATACAAATTCCGATACCTAAACAGAATACAATTCCAAACACTGCTTCACTATAAATCAAAAGATAAAATAAATAGACTACTTAACAAATTAGCAGAACAAAAGTACTTAAGAAAATATGAGATTGAAAGTTTTCCCAGAACAGCAAATATATATTCACTTGGCACAATGGGCAGGAAATATTTTCTTGAACACCGGGAAATAAAAGACATTAACCATCCGCTACTTGATAGGGTTTGGGATGAGCGGGGGTATTCCTCAAAATTTCAAAAACATTGCATGTTTTTGGGAAATATTTATATCTCATTAGTTAATTTGGTTAAAACTGTTGATGGAGGTAAGGGTAAACTCAATTTTTTTACCAAAACAGATCTAACAGGAGTTGAGCATATGATTTATAAATTGCCTGATTGTTATTTTTCAATTGAGGATAGGGCTGGAAATTCTCAAGGTTATCTTTTAGATATTATTGATATTTATACACCCAGGCCAAAACTTAAAAGAAGGATTGGTCAATACATTTCATATTATCAGAGAAAAAGTTGGCAGAAATATATCAGTCCAACTTTTCCTGAAATAATTTTTGTTTATCCTGATATTTCAATTAAAAATTATATGCAAAAGAAAATTAAAAAAATGCTGGAGCAGGAAATGGAAAAAATGCTTTTTTATCTTACCTCATGGGATGAGGTAAAAAAGGAGGGATTAAACAGTAGTACTTTACATCTGGTGAAATAAAAACCTGCCGCCGGGATAACAGCGGCAGGTAATCCCGAAAGTACAAAACTATGCTTCTTCTATTTCTTTATTGTTATTGATAATTATTGAGAAGCCTGCTTCCATTATCTTATTTACAAGTACAATAACTATGCCCTGTAAATCACTTCTTGTGTATTTATCCTGATTATCAATAAGATCTAGAATTTCATCTTCATATCTTGCTGTTAGTAATCGTTCTATCATAAATTTTCACCCCCTTTCTTTTTTTAATAACCTGCCGCCTAAAGATAAGCGGCAGGTTAAATACTTAATATCGTCCTTCGTGTAGCTTTTTAATCTCTGAAAGCCTGCACGGTCTGAAATTCATATCCCTTTCTATACCCAATCCCATTGGCCCTTTAAGGCCCTGTAACTCGGAAAGGTTGAAGTATCCTAACTCTGCCTCATGTCCTATGACATAACCAAAGAATGTATCTTTTCCGTCAAACTCAATGGCATACCATGTCCAACTTGACCAAACCGCAAAGAATTTACAGATAACAATCGGATCGTCCTCATCTTCCTGTGTATAAAGAAACGGTAATTTTGTTGTTATTTCTTTTGTAAGTAATTGCATATTTTCACCCCCTTCCTTGGCTTTTTCCTGGAAAAATATTATTTCTGGAAGCAGCCTGCCTGCTTCCAATACCTGTTTCTTTTAAGCGGGGTGAGTTACGCAAGGGCGAACGCAGTGAGTTCATCTTGACCCTTATGTGTTTAAATTACTTCTAAACGTCTTCCTATAGTAAAAACGTCGGGAATTGGTATCATTTCCTGCAGAAGAGGTGAAGCGTTTATCTTGACCCTTCGCATTTCCTTTTTGTGAAAGAGCGATCATTGCAAGACTACTCTCACCTTTTCTGTGGGGCATGATGAGAGTTCACAGACTTCCTTTGCGTCACATGTTGTGAAAGCAATCCTGGGAAGACTACTCCATCAGGCCCTCTGCCCAAATTTGAATGATGAGGCGATAGATCGAAGAGGTGTCCTATCCAACGGGTCGTTGTTGATGAGTGACTGACAACATAAGGGTTCTCCATCATTCGTAGTGTCCTTTAAGGGACACTTTTGATTTACCTTTCTGCCCAGATTGGAGGTGAAAACATGAAATTAACTCCACAACAATTAAATACTGTCACATTTATTGGTATTGATGCCCATCCGACAACTCATACCGCTGTTGCCATGAACCGGTTTAAGGAAACGAAGGGATATCTAACCTTTCCCAACACCTTAGTTGGCATCAGTCAATTCATACGATGGCTAGCTAAAATTGAGCAGCAAAAAGAGAATGTTGTTATCGGTATTGAGGGAGGCGGTAATGAACGCCATGCATTAGTTCTTGCTATTTTAGCAACCTATGATCTGGTATTTGAGGTAAACCCATTGTATACCAAACACAAAAGAGGTTTTGGTACCAGAGGGGATAAAACCGACCTGAGAGATGCCAAGCTTATTGCCGGTGTGTTAACTACCGAGCTGGAGGAATTGCCCAGGATTACTCCCGGGCAATTAACTTCCTCCATGCTGTGTCTGAAGAAAACAGTCTGGTTCTACGAAGAGATCACCGTACAGGGAGCACGGCTTAAAAACCAGCTCCACAAGCTTCTTCGTGAGAGCAATCTTACAAAAGACACCAAGGAAAAGCAAATACTTGCTGCGATCATGAAAACAAGAAAGCAGGAGCTTTCCTTTGTCCAAAAGACACAGAAAAAAATTGAACAGGATCTTAAGGCATTATCTATTAACTGTGGTCTGAATCTTACCGGTATTCGGGGTATTGGCACTATTACTGCCGCCCGTTTGGTAGCACATACCAACGGCATTGAGCGTTTCCGCAACCGTAATGCATATGTCCGTTATACGGGTATTGCTCCGCTTGAAAGAAGTTCCGGCAAAGGAAGAAAGTTTGTAAATACTACCAGGGGAAACCGTAAGTTAAACTCGATATTGTACTACGCGGCACTTACCCGGATTGTCCATAGCCCCGAGGTGAAGAAACTGTATCAGGAAAAAATCTCATCCGGAAAAACCAAGCAGGAAGCTATTTTGTACCTGATGAGAAAAACTGCCATTTTGGTTTACAGCATGCTCAAATCAGGAGAGGCCTATCGGGGGTAAACAGACTGACTTACAAAAGAGACAAACAAAGAACGTTCTAGGGCGTTCTTCTTGTCGTGCTGTTAAACTGTCCATGCCTAAAAACAGTGATTTTCTCCACATCTTAGTCCATTTTTAATGATTCCTCTGCTTTATTACATCAGGAAAAGTTACATTTCAAATACTAACCCCGGATAAATATATCCCATAAGTAAATGCCTCTTGACATAAAGAGTCTTGCGTAATGAGGGGTGCAACCCTTAACCGTTGCAAACTTTTAAGCTAGATTTTGAAGAAGGGTAAAGGTGTGATCTTTACTGAGTAAATTTAAAAGTAGAAAGGATTTGAGTTGATATATTGATTAATGTAGAATTTGCAGGCTCAATTACGAATCTTACCAATGCATCTCCAGCTTTGTCTTTATAAGGAATAAAATAATAAATATTGTTATCATTTACAACTTTAGCTGCATTTACGCCATCAATTTTAATATGTTCATAGGCTATAGTTGGATAGAAATTCTTTTGTCCATCGTAAGTTCCACCATTAGCATTTTCCCAGGGTACGTTTGTTGAACCACTGACGAGATAAGGTATTCCAACCGCTCTATTAATTTCTCTCTGGAGAGCCTGTTCTGGAGTTGCTAATAAATTGGGGTTAGTTGGATCCAATCGACGATCAAGATTTAATGATACTCCTGATATTATTAATACATTATTATTGGAAGGCGTTTTTGAGTTGCCTGCTGCGAAAGAATCGTATGTCGCCTTTGTATCCGTGATAAAAAATGCGGGATCGCCTGTAAAATAATACGACGAAGGGTATTTAAAAGTAAAAGATCCATATTCGTATGTTTTCCAGCTAGTAGTTCCATCAACAGGGTTTGGAGAAGAAGTTGGTGTGATCTGAGAAATGGCAGTAGGTTGTGGCGTTTGGGAGATTATTACTGGATTTTGGACTTGAGTAGTAGGAGTTTTTTGGGTTCCTAAATAATATGCTCCACCGGCAATAGCAACTATTACTAAAATCCCAACCAAGATAATCATTGGGGCAAATCCTTTTTGCATAATTTGAGTATAGCACTAATAAAGAGGTTACGCCTTAATCTTGGCAAACTTTTAAGAAGTATTAAAGAATGTTAATTTGGAGAAGTTGAGAAAGAGAGCATAATGAATTTTCCTAATAAACTCATACATTTTGGTGGTTTTTGGTTTAAGTAAGTAGGCTAAAAGATAAGCAATTAAGGCACAATAAATTTGTGTTTTAACTGCATTTTTACTACTGCCAAAAAACTTCTTCAGTTTGAGGTTCTGTTTTAGAAATTTAAAAAATACTTCAATATCCCATCTTTTTCGATACAGTTCACGGATTGTTTCTGTTGGAAGGTCAAATCGGTTGGTTGATAGCAGCATCTCCTTACCGCTATCATCCCACAAGCGAATGAGCCTGGTTTTGTTCTTCATCCGATTATGTGTTACTCCCAAAAGTCCAATTTGATCAGAAATAACATCAGGTTGGGTAAGAGGAAGATCTTCTGTAACTTGAAACTTGGCGACTCGATGTTGCCTGGTAATAAAATAAGCATGATGGTCAATATATTTATCGTAAAGATCATAATCCCGAAATCCTCCATCAATCAGATAAGTAATACCACGTTTAATCGGTAATTTATATGCTGATTGCATGTCACCAACTTTGCGGGTACTTACCACAATTTTGTCAGGGAGTTCATAGTAAGGATCGAATAAAACTGTTACCTTGATAGCACTATGGCTTCTGTCATATGGCCAAAGTGGAAAGAGATTTTGAGAGACAACTTCACTTGTTGAGTCGATCACCCGTAGAGATGAATAAGGAATCCGTTTCCGTACTTGTTTTAACAGCGTGTGATAGAGCTGTTCAAAGATGTGAAAATCACGATACCTATTAACTCGTGACAAGCTGCTCTTGTTTATGGATGAACAAGAGAATTTTCCTGTTCCCTTAATCATTTCAGTAATATCCCCAAGTGATTTAGCTTGAGCAAGATGGGCTGATACAAGTATTTCTAATTGATCTCTTGTGGAGAGTTTCTTACTCCATTTATCACTATGATGCTTTTGAATGATAGGTAGTAGGATCGTATCAGACTGATGAACCAAAACTTTCAGTAAACTCCCACAAGAAGGCGTATGCTTTTTGTACATGGGCAGTACACTCTTCTAAGCGTGCTGTCCATTGTTCATCTTTAAGCCTCCATTTGTCAAATCTTTGCAACGGTTAAGGGTGCAACCCCTTTATATGAGATTAAAATGAAATTTTAAGGAAGGAAAAACTATTTATTTCTAATAAGTAGAGTTAGGCCTAGAATACCGATTGTCAGTAAAACTATTGTTCCTCCTGAAGATAGATTTAAATAATAAGAGGCAATAATGCCTGTGATGACAGAAAAGACTGATATAACTTCAGCTATTAGGATGGTTTGTTTAAAACTTTTTTTAAATTGCAAAGCAGTCACCACTGGAATAACTATCAAAGCAGCTATAAGCAGAACTCCTACAATAGGTATAGCCAGGGCAACAGTTAAGGCAGCTAGAATAATCAGGGCAAGATTAATAAATCTGGTGGGGATTCCACTGACTTTAGCTGCTTCCTCATCAACAGTTATAAAAAGAAGCTCCTTATATAACGCCACAATAGATATAAAAACAATAATTCCCAGAACTCCTATAATATAGACATCTGTTTGCTTAACTGTCGTAATACTCCCAAAAAGATAGTTGAATAAATCAACACTAAAACCGTGGGCTAAACTGATAAGGATAATAGCTAATGCCAGGCTTCCTGACAGAAAAATAGATAAAGCAGACTCACCAAAGATTTTTTTGCTGATCCTAAGTCTTTCTATGGCAATTGATGAAATAACAGCTGCAATAATAGCTGTAATTAGAGGGTTAATCTTAAGAAGTAGTCCAATGGCTACACCAGCCAAAGATACATGAGAGAGAGTGTCAGCGATAAGAGAGTAGCGTCTTAAAACAAGAAATATGCCAATTAAAGGGGCAATTAAAGCAATAATAATACCTGCCTCAAAACCTCTGATAATAAAACTATATTGGAAAATATCAAGCATGGTGCAACCCTCCTTTACCAATCAGCTCATGAAAATATGCGCCCTTAAGGAATTCCTCTGGATCACCATAATATTCCATGGTTCTGTTTATATAACCCAATTCTGTAGCTTCATGAGCCACCACATCTAATTCATGTGTGACCAGAACAAGCGTTAAAGATAATTCCTTATTTAGTTTTCTAAGTAAGGCATAGAATTGTTTTTGTGTCTTTACATCAACGCCCACAGTTGGCTCATCAAGAAAAATAATTTCCAGTTCTGCAGCCAAAGCTCTGGCTATGAAAACCCGTTGTTGCTGTCCTCCTGAGAGATCACTAATCTGCCTGTTTTTAAAATTAAGCATATCCACTTGCCTTAAGGCTTCAAGTGTTTTTTCCCTATCTTCTTTGGTGGGAAATCTGAAAAGTCCTCTTTTCCCATACCTGCCCATAGCTACCATTTCTTCAACTGTTACAGGAAAATTCATCTCAATATAGGTTTTTTGAGGAACATAACCAATCCTGTACCATTCTTTAAAATCTTTTATATCTATTCCGAATAATTTAACAGTCCCATCGTTAGGACTTAATAGACCAAGCATTAATTTAAGAAGTGTAGTTTTGCCACCACCGTTTGGGCCTACAATACCCACATAATCTCCTTTATGGATTTGGAGGGAGACATCCTTAACAACTTCTTCTTTATTGTAGGAAAAGCAAACCCTGTCAAGTTCAATTATTGTGTGTGAATGGTCTACTGGCTGCATTGAAGTGCTGTCTGCAAGTTCTTTAAATTATCTTCCATTACTGTGAGATAATTTTTCCCCTGCGCTATATCATCATCTGATATTCCTTCAATGGGATCAAGCACTAATGTTTTTGCACCTACTTCAGTTGCAATTGTTTCTGATAACTTAGGGCTGATCAAGCTTTCAAAGAAGATATATTTAACATTGTGAGCTTTGGCAAAGTTGACTACATCTGCCAGTTGTTGGGCCGATGGTTCTGCATCAGGGGAAAGACCTGAAATTGCTACCTGATTTAAACCGTAGTGAGCTCCAAGATAGGCAAAGGCTGCATGGGAAGTAATAATGTCCTTGTTTTGGCAATTTTGTAAACCTGCTTTGTATTTTGCATCAAGGTCATCCAATTTAGTATCTAACTGTTTTTCATTATCCTGGTAATAGGTAGTATTTGTAGGATCAATAGCTATATATCCATCAGTTATCTTTTGTACTTCTTTTTTAGCCAGAGTGGGATCAAGCCAGACATGAGGATCTACCGCGGTCTGACCTGCTTCTGTAAGCTGTTTACTTAGCAAACCATCTCCTGCCACAATTATTTTTACATTTGTACCAGAAAGATTACTTTTAATTTTATCTCCCCAGGCTTCAACTCCACCATTTAAGATGAGCATGCTGCTTTTCTCAATTCTAGCTATATCCTGAGCCGTTGGTTCATAGTCGTGTGGTTCTGAACCTGAGGGAGTAATGTTTTTAACATCTGCTTTATCTCCAGCAATTTGACTAGCAAAGAAATATAAGGGATAAAAAGATGTAGTTACCTGAATTTTATTTGCGGTTTTAGGAGCTGAAGCACTTTGTTTAAAAAGACCTGCATGTATAGAATAGGTAAGGATACCAACTAGTAGAAAGCCAAGGATAGCAAAGGAATATTTATTCATTTTAGTTTGTTTTCTTCTGACAGCTAACACACTCCCCATAAAATTCCAGAGAATGGCTTTTGATTAAGAATTTCTTTTTTTGATTAATTTCTTTTACTAACTTATCTACTCCACAATCAGAAATATCTTTAATAGCACCACAAGTTTGACAGATCAAATGATGATGTTCTTCTTTATTAAGTTCATAGCGGGCTTTACCTTCACCAAACTCAATCTTCTTTAAAAGACCTTTTTCTGTAAAAGCATTAAGAATTCGGTAGACTGTTACTTTATCTATATCTAACTTTTTTGCTAAATCATCAATAATATGAGCTACATCAAGAGGTTTATCATGAGACTCAAATAGTTTCATTGCTGCAACTCTGGCAGGGGTTACCTTTAAACTAGCCTCTTTTAACTCATCCTCGCAACTGTGTTGCATTTGTACCATGAAGGTATGATACGCAACTTACTTGCATTTGTCAATACAGTATTTAAATATTTACTAGTTTTTTATTCAATAACGAATTTCCGAAGGAAATTAAATACTATTCCGAATCTTTTCTTTGTTTCAGAATTTCTTTAACAAGTTCATAAGTATTTCCGTGTTTCAATAAGCCTAAATACGAAGCTATAGTTTCATTGCTACTACTTTGTTTTAATCTTCTAAAAATCCTCCTTTTTGTTGAAGTCCTAAGTACTCTATGGTGAGGAAAATGAATCCACCCTAAAAAATCAATTCCTGAAGAAAGTTTTTTAACGTAAACTTTATCAGGATGAAGAGATAATTTTAGTTCTTTTCCTAGGTACGTTGAGAGTTGAAGTATCAGATTATTCAGATATGACTTATTAGTATGTAAAATCACAAAATCATCTGCATAGCGTATGTAATATTTAACTTTCAACTCTCTTTTTACAAACTGATCAAATTCGTTCATATAAACATTAATTAGAAGCTGACTGGTAACATTCCCAAGGGGCAGACCTACATCTAATTGGTTTCCAGTATGGAAACTCTTAATAACAATCGCTAGTAACCACAAGATACTTTTATCTAAAATATTTCTTCTTAAAATATTCTCTAAAATCTGGTGATCAATGTTAGCAAAAAACTTTCTAATATCTCCCTTTAATACCCATAAAGTTCTGGTGTTATTCTTAGATTCTTTAGCTGCTAATTGCCTAAAACGGTTAAGAGCTTTGTGGGTACCTTTATTATTTCTACAGGAGTAGGAATCGAAAATGAATTTTTTATCAAAATATGGATATAAAATTCGATAAATTGCATGGTGAACAATTCGGTCACGGACAGTTGCTTTGTGAATATCACGGGGTTTTGGATCATTAATTTTAAAGGCAAAATATGAGCCGTGCTTATATGTCTTACTTCTAAGATCCCTATGAAGTTTGAGAATATTATCCATGAATTGAACTGAAAACTCAGCTACATCTTTCCTTTTCCTTTTTCCAAGTAAAAATTCCTGCCAGGAGATAAGTAAATTTTCTAAAGAGATGATACTATTGAAAGTATCATGAAACGGCTACTCTCTCTCTCTCTCTCTCTCTCTCTCTCTCGGTAACGCCTCGATTCTGAACAAAATCAAAGAGGGGTATTTGATTTGGATGGGTATTGTTCCTCATATTCCTAAAACAGCCCGTTATACACTGGGTGCCAGAATTGAAAATAAATTTCTTGATTTATTAGAACTGGCATATACTTCATATTTTAGCGAAAAAGAGAAAAAAGCCGAAAAAATATCAGAGTGTATTTTTGCCTCAGATATCCTTAAGTTTCTCATATCTACAGCGTGGGAGGGTAAGTTTATCGCTAATAAACAATATGAAGAAATAGCAGTCAGGATGGATGAGATAGGTAAGATGTTGTGGGGTTGGAGAAAAAGCCTTGATAGTCCACATAAGCAAAATTCCTCTTCAGATAAGAAAAACCGCACCTTGTAGTGCGGAAAAGATTAGACTTTCGGAGACTGAAGACAAACTGATTGTTGGGATTCCACGTATTGTCAGGTTTAGCCCAATTGTTGTTCAACCACAATCCGTCCTCATTACGATTCAGATTGAACACGTTCGGATTGCCATTACGGTCAGTTAAGTATGATGTGCCATCTGTTTCACTGCCTGTGTAATATGGTACTCATAAGACATATGGCTGTATTTTATCTGGGATTTAAAATCCACCAGCACAACACACCAAGTATATTCTTTTTTATAGACAAAATACTAATCACTCTATACAAAGCCCTAGCCGTGTATATTCTCAATTGGTATCTGCCGGAAAGGTTTCGGAAAGACGTATCCGTCCGATACAACCAATCTATTAAAAGTATAGCACTCTGAATTTAAAAATTTATACCGACCGCTCCGCGGGAAAGCCAAGGGTCAAGCAGCCAAAGTATCAACGTCTGAAAATTCTGTCCAAGAGTCCAGGGGTCTTAAGTGTTTGAGTTTCAGACTTGCGGAGACTGAAGACAAACTGATAGTAGGGAAACCACGTATCGTCAGGCAAAGCCCAATAGTAGTGCAACCACAAGCCGTCCCCAGCACGAAGCAGAAAGAACACGTCCGGATAGCCATTACGGTCAGCTATTTGTTTCATAGCAATATACTCCCAATCTCCCATAGGTTGATTTATATCTTTAAGTCTTTTGTGAGGGCCCACTTCAGCAGGACAAAGTTCCAGTCCTAGTTCTTTGGCCTTGGCATAAATCTGGTCAGTTGTAGCAGAGCTTGAAAAACCTAAATCAGAAACTTGTAGTCTGACTGTATCTATATTTACAGGCGTCGGTAGGGTTGTAAAATCTTTACTGTGTAACATATCCTTGGCATAGTCATAGACATGAATCCCAGCTTGTTCCATTTCTTTTTCTAGTTGATCTACTGATTTCCCACCAATTTCAACAGTTTCTCTTTTTATCATTCCCTCAGGGAAAGATGTATAAACATGTTCCACACCTGCTAATTTATCAAAAATACCTATTTCAAGTTTACCTACATAAGCTTTTGTATCTGGTCTGATTTGACCAATATTTTTTGCTATTTGATCTTTGGAACAGCCAAAAACAATCGGCATATCTTCGACTGGATTTCGCTGTGCCCTTATTTCTTTAATCCTGGGATCTTTGTCAAATCCAAAACCTTCTATAGAGGAATCTATTTCATAAAGAAAATTTAAATCTTCTGCTGGCAAATTTATGCTTTCTTGAGTTTGATTCTCAATATTAGTTAACCTTCTCATGTCAGCGACTCTTTTTTGATAATTGGGACCATCCGGAAATTCTTTTAGTTTTTCTTCAACTACTGTTACTGCTCCGCTGTCTAGATTCTGTTCGGCTGCAATTCCTCTAACCTCGGCAATGCGGCTACCTTCCATACGGATGGCTGCTCTTGGGGTAATAGGATTACCTGATTTATCCATTGAGTAATACACATAAAAGTCTCCACCTTGAAGTTGAGTTCTGGCTGTTGATTCCCCGGCAGTACACCAACCAGTACCATGACCTTGAAGAGACTCTACTAAAGGAGCTGAATCTGAATTCTGATCATACTTTACCCAAGTTCCATTAGTAGCAGCTAATTCCTCATCTGATGCTGGGGTAACTTTTTCTATTGCCCAGGCATAAAGTTTAGCAAAGTTTTCACCCTGTAAAAGTTTAGCAAACTCTGGGTCAGGGTGTTTTTGTCCCTGATATTTTTTATCTACTGCATCTATAACATAGGCAAAAGCTTCTCTATTTAAATCAGGGAAAGGTTTTGTTGTACCTTTTGATCTTTGAGGATAAGCATGTCTTTCCTTGTCGTACTCTCCTAGAGTTAGGACAGATCTTAATGTCCAATACTTTAAGGCATCAGGATATGGAGCATCTGGAGAAGCTAAATAATCAATCCATTTATCCATACTGGAGGTTTGATCAGTAATAATTACCTCTGTTAACTGAGCTCTCATTTGAGGGGATATTTCAATATCTCCGTGTCCTTGTTCTCTGGCTAATCTTTTTTGATTTTCAAAATAACCTTCAGGAATCTCATCTGGTTTAACAATATATTTGTTGTGGAGTACTTGGGTAATTCTTTCTAAATTTCTTTCACCTCTTGGATTGTCAGGGGAAAACCGTTCATGCCAAAGGGATAAAAAATTCTCAATTCTAGCTAGAGGGTCTTGCGCCACCTTCTCTCCTGTTCTTCTTTCATGACCTAATGCAGCTGCGTTAACACCCTGAGTTTTGTGTAAATCGTATTTGTTCTTTAGTAGCTGATTAGATACTTCTGATCCTTCCATAAATTCAATTCTGCTCACACCACTACATTATAGTAATTAATTGACAATTCTACAATTAGTGTTGACATCCCACAATATCTTGTGCTTAATTATTCTTATCAAATAACGACCTTCCGCAGGAAGGTAAAAATGGAACCAAATTTGGCAGAAGGTGTAATAAGCTATCAATAAATATGATACTGGTTTAAAACCGTTAGTAGTTGAACTACCAACGGCTCTAAACTAGAAACAAACTAACAAAGAGGGAGGCTTAACAGATTATCTGCTAGTATTCCGTCCGGTCTTGTCTCAAGGAATAATGTTCCAAATTGATTCCTTACTACCCGGCAGTAGACAACGTCTCCTACTCTATCCGTAACATATGCCTTATGATTATCTGGATCCTGCTGAATCCAATTAACCATTGTCATTCTGTCCCAGATGTCGACTTGTCCACTCTCATCCCGCCATTTGTAATGAGAAATAGCTGAGTGGTGGTTGGTTGCGCCACCGGGCTTTCTGATACCAATTATTTGAATTTTTATCATTTATCTATATTCACCTCCCTCTTGACTTTTATTTTTAAAGGGCTTACCATGGTATGTAAGGTGTCCTTTAAAGCTGTAAGTCTAGCTTACAATATAAAGTCTTTTTTGTCAATAAGGCCTACAATAGTGGAAAATTCTGTAAGTTTATGCTACAATATCGCGCATGATTAATCCATTAACCAAAGAGGAGTTAGGTAAAAAAATTAAAGAACTTAGAATCCAAAAGGGCTTCTCACAATCCAAACTCGGGGAAGCTTTGGGTAAGTCTCATGCTGCGGTTTCCGATATTGAGAATGGTAAAACTGAACTAAGCGCCAGCGATTTACCCGTTATAGCCAACCATTTGGATGTACCTCTCTCCTATTTTCTTCAGGAAGAAAAAATATCATCTTTTCAGTCATATTCCTGGAATAGAGATAACAAAGATATAACGCCCGAGCAAAAAGTGGCAGCTGATAAAGCTTCCGAAGAGTTTAAAAAGCTTGTTAAATCAATGGCAGGGGAGGAATCCAAATAATTATGACTACTTCAAGCGGTAACCGAGAAAAAGCTCAGAGTATTCTTAAAATGGCTCATATCGCCCAAGCTCCTATCGATGTTCAGGTTGTGGCAGAAAAGCTTGGATTTAAAGTTATTCCATTTGCATTTCCCAACCAGCGAAAAGGCATGGTTGTGATACAAGAAGATATTAAAGCTATAGGCATAAATGAAAAACATCCCAAAACACTCCAAAGATACACAGTTGCTCACGAACTAGGTCATTATCTAAATGGTCACGCACACTACGAAAACCAGTTTATTGACGATGAAACAAAATACTATGACCACCAATTTCAGCAGGAACGGGAGGCCGATTTATTCGCTGCTGAATTATTAATGCCAAAGGATTTTTTAGAAAAAGATCTGGCACAATTAGGTTTAGATATTCCAAAACTGTTAGAAAAATATGAAGTTAGCGAACAAGCATTATGGATTAGGCTGACATCTCTGAATCTGGCTGAAAAGTACACATCTCATACTAAAAAAGGGTAATCTATGAGGAAAGTGCTAAAATTTACATGAAACTGTATCACGGTACTGATAATCCTGACTTTAAATTACAGCCAATTAAGGGCGGTGTCGGCTATCACCCAGGTGCGGGGCCTGTTGAATTTTTAGGTCCCTCATTTAGTGACAGTAAGGAGGTAGCAGGTTCCTACGGAGAAATCATAATTCAAAAAGAATTCACGCCAGAAAATCCCAAAAAGTTCAGGAGTCTGGATGCTCTTAAAAACAACATATTTAAAACCTTTGGTCCGCCTACCTCAGGTCAAAATTTAGGAGCATATTACCGTGATATAGCAGATAGTTATAAAGCAAAATTATTGGTTGAAGGATACGATGCGGTAATTTTCCAAGAAGGTCTGAAAGGATCTACGGATGAAATGGTATCAACAACAGTAATCCCCTTATCAGAGGAATTTTATAATTAAGTTACTACTTTTTCCATAAAACTATTCTTAGGTTAAGAAAATCCAAGTTAATTTATTTTGAATATTTATAAACCATTTATAAAGAAGCCTGTATCATTGGTTGATCTGACATCCTACTCGATTTTGTTTTATTTCCCATTGAATCGAGAGTGATTATTAAAGCTTCTCCAAGTTTTTTAGCAAGCAGAGGAGGCACAGCATTCCCGATTTGCGAAGCTATTTTTCCGAAGTTACCTGTAAAAACAAAACTATCTGGAAAAGACTGTAACCTAGCTGCTTCCCGGAGTGAGATTGCTCTATTTTGTTCAGGATGTCCATATCGACCCTTTGAAATCATTCCACAACCAGCAGTCATAGTTGGTGAGGGAGTATCCCATCTCATTCTTCCGTACACATCACTATACCCTTTAACTTTTTTGTGACATTCAAGTATAAGATTTTCTGGCCAGGATTCTCTACCTCCACCATCATGTGGAGTAAGTGATAATCTTTTTAAATTAATTTCTGCCAAATTTGCACAAATATGTAATGGATCATAAAAGGACTTTTCGCCTGCATTAATTGGGGGTAAATCAGCGATAGCATCTTTTACGGTTTGCCAAGGATTAATTTCGTTTAATTCAGCAATAATACCTGTATGAGTTTTGAAAGGTATGAAAGGTTTTTTATTCGTACCCTTTACTCCTAAAAGTACCAATCGTCTTCTTTTTTGGGGAACACCATAATCAGATGCATCAATAATTTCACAAACTGTTGAATAACCCAAATTTCCCAATTGCCTTTGAACTTTTTTAAACATTTCTTTTCCAAGACCTTTTGAGAGACCAGGAACATTTTCCATTACAAAACCCACAGGTTCAATTTCTTTTACAATCCTTAGGAATTCATAGATTAAGCTATTTCTATCATCAGTTAAACATTGAGATTTTCTTCTTGCAGTTGAAAACCCCTGACAAGGGGGACAAGCGATTATTACAATATCATCACCACTGGTTGCCCCTGTAAGTTTAAGTAGGTCTGAACCTTTTACTTTTTGAATATTTTCATTAACGACAGTCGCATTTGGAAAATTTAACCGAAAAGTTCTGCTTGCATCTTCATCAATATCAACAGCAGCTTTAATATCAAAACCTAATTGTGAAAAACCTACGGCAGATCCTCCACATCCAGAAAAAAGATCAATAACTTTTGGCAGTCCCATTAGTATTTAGTATAGCAAAGTTTTTTTATGTAATGCACTATTTTATTTATAACCATTAAAAAATCCTAATTCAGGTAGCTCTATAGTTCCGTGCAACATTCCTCTATCCAATAACCTATTACGTTCTTCACAAGAAGTTTCTGGTAATAAAGCACAATTATGACAAGCGGCAAGATTACATGATCCTGGTCCCTGACCTAAGCTTTGTATACATACTGGGTCAGATGAACACCATTCAGACTCGTTTAGCGCACCTTCCACCAGCTTCTCTAAATTGCCTGGTTTACCTTGTTTTATCAATCCTCCTAACGAGCCTTCAGAATCTCCAGCTGCGGTATAAATCAAGATGCCGTTCATAGTTATATCTGTATCCGTATTACAATATATCCTCTCCCTCAGGGAAGAACTTCCATATCCACATTTAAGACTCATTTGATTAATTAAAATATGAGCTAGAGTATGAAGTAGTATAAATCTCGGATTTAAATTTCGTTTCGGAAGTTGATAAGCAATTCTCATCTCATTGTAGTTTTTAATTAAAAGTTCAGCTCTTTGTTTTACTTTTGGATTATTTTCCCATTTCTTAAGAACATCATCTTTGAACCCAATAAAAACACCTTCACCTCTGACTACGATTGCTGGTAGCCAATTAATATTATTACCCAAATATAATTGCGATTTCTTCTCTTTTAAATCTTTACTATCCTCTGGAAAAATTCTTGAAAATCCGACAAGTGCTCTTGTCTCTCTTAATTTTTCGACGAGCGAAATTTCTTTAAAATACCTTTCAAAAAAATCTCCATAATCCTTAACGTCTTTATGTTTAATTAAGAAATCCTCGTTATCTTTATCAACCTTATTAGTTAATTCATCGAATTCAACTTTCCTGTATTCTTCTTCCGTTTCTTCTACTGAATTATCTAAGCCAGCCTCTTGATCGAATCTTTTTAAACCCGCTTCATATAATTTTTTGGCATCTACATTTGTTTGTTCAGCAACAAATTGAAATCTATCTTCAAAGAGTTTTCCATCCCAGAGTTGTCTTAATAAGTTCCAATTTTTATCAATAATTTCATTTATTTTAGTATCTTCGTTATCGTCCAAATTAGAAAGATAAATCGAACTTCTTATATCTGGAAAGAAAACATTACTTGCTCCTCTTTGAACTACTTGTAAAGTATTTCCGCAACCTTTAGCAGTTTCTCCAATTTCACCCAACCAAGGTCTTTCACCACCACATTTTTTAATGGTATCCAATGATGCTGGATCGAAGGAATTTTGTAGTGTTCGATTAGCCTTACATGTACATTCAATTCGAATAGATCCCAAAGACCCAGAAGCTCTGACTAAATACCTTAGGTGACAATCTGGAGTAATAGGAGTTTTATCGCTTTTATAGTGAACCCATTCCATGAATGGGAAGTCCTCAATATGACCGTCGGGACAAATAGCTATGAAACGTATAGGCATTATAAAAGGACGTTTAGTTGGTAACATACCTGAACATGTCCTTTGTGGACTATAATCTTTCCCAAAGCATCTCTGTCTTTTATTTTGGTAAATGGGTAATTTTTCCATAGAACCACAGTGGTTACAATAATGCCATCTGGGAAAACGAACAAATGGAATGGTTAAATAAGTATTCTTTATAACACTACCAATTTCCTTTTCCCTATAATCTGGTGGTAACCTGAAATGACTTACATTAAGCCTTCTTTGCAAGCGCGGTTCATGTATTATAAATTCACTTAAATCTAGTGCCTTTCTATATTCTCTATCCCATGCATCTAGACCAGCAACCATTAGTGCTTCATCAAACGGGAAGTTTACTATTTGTCCGATTCCCCAGGGAGAAATTAATTGACTCTGTCTTAGTGTTTTGAACATATATTTAATCTCCCTCCAAATAATCGGAAATTACAGCTGCTTCACAATTTCGATCAACATTCCTCATTGAAGTTGCAGTGGACCATGTTCGACTTCTTATATCTTCATCTGGTGGTTCCATACTCGAAGGGTACATTAACGCTGGTTCTGACCATGGAGAAAACATATTTCCATAAGTTGCAGGTGCTAATCTTTTCCACTGTGCGATTCTTTTATTCAAGAGTTTCTCTGTATATTCAACCTCTTCAGGGTCAACTCTTCTCACCCTATCTAAAATTATTTTACTTATTCTGTTAAGTAATTTTTCATCTGGTATATTTTGAGGTGAGTCCTGATTTGATTTAGTTCCTAAATATCTTACTAGACCGATAAGCAAAGCATGTAAAGCTCTTTCGTCAACAGGTGCGGAAAATGGAGTTACGCTAGTTGGTTCGACAAAACTATAGATTTTAGAATGATATGTTAAGAACCTTTCATAATGGGATCTATCACGAGGCTTTTGTACGTTATATATAACTACTACTAATCCTGGACCCTCTAATGATCTCCCAACTCTACTTGTAGCTTGAATATATTCTGACGCTGTTTTAGGTTGTCCAGTTACAGTCATTAATCCTAATCTAGGAATATCAACCCCAACAGAAATCATATTAGTAGCAAGACAAATATCTACAGGTTGGTCTTTTTCCTTAGGGTATGGAATTTCAAGTTCTTTTAGAGATTGGGGGATTTTACTACTTTCAATTCTGCTTGTAAGTTCTCTGTACTTATTGATAAATCTTCTTTCTTTTCTTCTATTTTCTTCAAATAATCCTAATCTTTTAAACATATTACCCATATATTCAGGAATATCAGCGTGTAATCTTGTGGCAGCATGACCGAGCTCTCTCAGGCTATTGTAGTAATCAAGTATGGTCCAATAGCAATTTCTATCGCTTTCATTTTCTGTTTTTATAGACAAAACACTTTGCAATAGCGCAGAAATAACCCTTACATGAGCTGTTGCGTGACTTAGGCCAGCAGCGTGTATACCTACATAAAGTCTGCCCGTTGCCACTTTGTCTTCATACGCAAAAAAAGATTCTCCTGCTCTGATAGCTTGAGTTGGAAAGACTAAAACATTTTCAATACCTCGGTTGTATAACGAATTTATTTGTTCTTTTGCCCTACTGACGGTTGCAGTTGAGGCAACTATTTTTGCATTTATGATTTTATCTACACTTTCATTTTTACAAAGCTCATCAATCAAAGTTTCATAATGACCCACCATAGATCCAAGAGGGCCTGAAATAAGATGTAGCTCATCTTGGATTATTAATTCTGGTGGTGATATTCTTTTTCCATCTCTAAATCCAAATAGCCTTCTGATTCCTTCGGGTTTCCAAATCATTATTGCGAATTTATCTACAGTACCAACAAGGAGGGATGGTGGATTTTCGTAAATATCCTCATCTATTATTATTAAAGGTAAATTAAAATCTCTTTCTGAGAATTCACATTTATTGTTTTCGCAAATAAATATAATTGTTGATGGAGTATGTATTTGTTTATAACCTATTATTCTGGTGTTATTTCCATTTTTTATGGGACCCATTTTAGCACCACACCAGGGACATTTTGAAATCATGAATTTATTATTTTCCGATCTGCCTAGTGATAGTTCTTTGAAAACAGAAACAGCACTAACTCTAGTATTTGGTGAAAGTGCATCACCAACCCAAAGTCCGATAGAAATTCTACTACCCCCTAATTCCGATTCGTTTTCTTTTCTTATTAATTCACAAGCACAAATCATGCTTGCCGCCCTTTCGAATTGTTGTGCTGTTAATAGTCTTAATGTATATCGCATAATCACTGTTGTCCCGTCGCTATTCTTATCTTTTAATCTTCTTAACAAAATGGTGAAGGCTGATAAACCTAAATAAGCTTCAGTTTTACCTCCTCCAGTTGGAAACCAAATAAGATCAACAATATCTCGTTCTGTGCAATCTGGTTCAGACATTGATTTTAGATTCATTAAAATAAATGCTATTTGAAACGGAAACCAATTACCTAGATTTTGCTTTGGCCAAGTGGAAATATCGTTTATTTCAGGCATTACTATTTCGTCTAATTTTTTTGGTGTAGCAGTAAAATCCCAATTTCTTAGAGGCAGATTGTAGTGCAATTGCTGTAATACCATTGCACGATTCATGAGCTGAAAAGCCTTCAAAACCTTTTTATCCGTTTTCAAAATATTTACTCCGTCAGATATTCTGTCTAAACATTTATGACAGTCTTCTAGATGTTTTAATGCTGTTTCCTTTTCCAGAACAGAATCAAATTCATTTGCTGTTTTTTCTTGATTCTCAATCCAAACTTTGTAAGCTGAAATTAATTTATTAAGGTTAGAAACTGTTAGTTCGGTTTTGTCAGGATTACAAAAATCTACCATACTTAACTGTAGATCTGGTATTCGATAAGGTAAAATTGGTTTAATCTCAAAGGATGGAATAATTTCTGCTGATATTTTGGATGTTTTTTCTTCTGCTTCTATATCCCAGGCAGGTGAACATCCGTGACCTACAGCGAATGTTTTACGATGTTTATAAAGAAGGCTATTAGATTTTGCATCATCTTCACTTAAATAGTCATAATTTGGGTAATTATTGAAACATAACGATTCATCTTGGGATTCGATACTGAAACTTACTTGGAAAAAACAATTTTCACTATCACTAAAATTACTTGCACTATTAAGAGAATTTATTAGGGAAAAGGTCAAAAGGTAATTATTTTTATCCTCTTTACTATTACCTCTGTTAACGATATTTAATTCCAAACCTGTATTCTCGTTATCTTTTTTAATTTTTTTAATAAGAATCTCGCTTTTTTGGGAAGGAATTTCAGACTTATTCAATTTTATTTCACAATCAAGTGATTCACGATAATAAGATTGCCTGTCTTGATCTTTAATTCTAAATCCTTTTTTAACATACCTTCCTGCGAATATCTTTACTAATAATCCTTTATCAGGAATATTTATACACGCACTCATACCCAAAGCGGAAGGAAGAAATGCATTGGTTAGATTAAGAAATTCATCATTTGAGTCATTACTGTCCTCTCCTGAGGTTTTTGCACTATGATTATCATCAGTATCTAAGCTTTTTTCTTCTTCTATAGGGGAGTTATTATCAGCTTCTATATCATTATCCTGTAATGTAGGACCTTCTACGCTATCTGTGATACTACCTTGGGGAAATAATACTCCAGTACTGTAGCGTATCCGGGGAGACTCATACACAAGAATTTCTTCTCCATTCTCTTGAATAAAAGGATCAATTGGATTTGGGCCAACTAACTCTGATTTTAAAAATTCTAAAATTTGGTTTCTCATGGTTCAATAAATCTCTTAATAGACGAATTAATTATACGACTAAAAGATTTTTCAAGGTTACTATTGAGGAAAACTAAAAGTCCTATTCTCGCTCGTGACATACCAACATACAGAAGATGATTAAATTCATCGCTTTCGATTTGATCAATATCTGTAATTATTATATAAGAATTTTCGAGACCTTTAAAACTATGAATGGTGGAGAATGAAATTCTATTACTTAACTTAGTAAATAAATTATTTCGATTGAGTTCATAAAATTCGAATTCATCCTGTTTGAATAAACCGACCACAGATTTATTAATCTTATTTGGTGAAAGTATTGTAACCTTATTCAAGGGTATTCCTCCACCTACTAACTTCTTCAATGCTTTTGTTAAGGTATCTTTTTGGTCAGATTGAGAACTGTAAAAAAAATATTCCACAGGTGGACCATCAAAATTATTAGGCAAGTAGGAGAGTGTGTCGATGCCACACACCATTGAAATCTCCTCACCTACAGGTTTAGTGTTTCTGCAATTTATTGAAAGTTTAAACTTGGTAAAGTTAGCTCGCGAATCTAGTATTTTATTCATATCTTGAACGGATAAATCAGAAAATATAGCTTGCTTTTCAAAATCACAATATATTTCCCAATTACCTTCTTTAACACCACCCTTTAGGAGTGCGCCAATAACTTCTATATACTCTGTCCTTATTAAATCTTGTCCTTCGTCAATGATAATTTTATCGAACAACTCTATTTTTCCAGAATTTATTATTTGAAGGGCTTTTTTAGGTAGTTCTTTTTTGAAAAATAAATCTAAATCTTTTCCTTCCAGATGGTCGTTTGTGAGATTACATATTTTCATTAGATATCCCAGAAAGCTTCCCACAACTAATGTTTTGTCCGCACCTAAATCATCAAATTGTGATGATAACCAATTTCCTAATAATGTGTTATAGCAAGTTAATAAAACTTTCTTTCCAGCTATCACACTTCTTCTGGCTGATTCAATAGCTATTAAGGTTTTACCAGTGCCTGCAGGACCTTGGAATAAGCACCTATTATTACCATCTAATTGTTCTAAGCATTTAATCTGCTCCTCAGTTAAAGACCTTATTTGTATCTCTGTATTATCAATAATTTGCTTAATCGACGGGAATATTTCGAAATTACCTCTTAAATATGAAACTATTCGTTCAATATCGCCTGCTGTAGGTAGTGATCTTCGTTCATCAAACCATCTCATATTTTTGAATTTTTCTTTATGTTTTTCGGCAAGTAATTTTATGTATTCGCTAATAGGTTTTTTTGCAGAATCACTATCATAGATTTGCCATTCTTCTATTTCTATATCAGAATTTTCAAATATAATATCAGGAAACATAACACCGAATCCCATTAAAAGATAATTCAGATGAGATTTTTCTCCAAACTTTTTTCTTAAGGCATCTTGGATTGAAAACATACCTTCTCTAGCTTGCTGGAAAGGTCCTCTTGATGATGAGTCGACATTTCCGAACCTATTAATATATTTCCATACTCCATCAATTCTCTTAATCCTGCCCCCTTTGACTTCAAGGCAAAATATGCCTAGGTTTGGAGCTAAGACTAAAAAATCAATTTCGCCGTAAAGTCTCCTGGTATGTTTTGCTAGGTTCAGAGAGTGGAGTACAACCCAATTTTTTGTATTAGGATCTTGTGCAAATGCCTGAAACAATCTTTTTTCGCTGGAACTTTTTACATCAGGGGAGATATATGAGGGGATCATTTTTGCCATATTAATCATCCCTCCTTAACGGTTTATTAACCTTACTTCGATCAATATTCACCCATTCATTATCAACTTCATTTGCAGTTAGTACTGAAATAAGTCCGTATTGTCCTAAATCTATTGATAATGAATCTTCTATAAAGGCTTCAGAATTTTCACCCTCAATTTTTTTCATAACAGCTTCTTTAAGAGATCTGACAATAAATGCAGATGCTTGTTGGTGAGCACTTCTAACTTCTACTATTGCTGATTCCACTTCTTCCATTTTATCCTTTAATTCCTGAGATTCAGTCACTTTAGCAATTATAGCCATATCATTAAAATCTCTTGGACCGATCTGGTCGTCATCTAATACCCACTGTTTGATAGTTGTAGGATGTCTAGTGCACCCGGCATCTTGGAGAACTTGATTTAACCTCAAAAAATTCTTTGCCTGACTATTAAATTCTTCTCTCAAGCACTGTTTCCAAATTCTTGCAGTTGTACTTAAATTCCCTTTGCCAGCATTCATCAACATCTTCTCTGCAATATCCCTGATAATATCCCTTGAAGAATCCCTGAATAAAATTTTATCGCCCTCTTTTAACTCGTTAGCAAAAATATGAGGAATATCAATCTGCTCCGAATTTTTATCCAATATATCATTCAACAGGTAAATTTTATGTGTTTCAGTAAAGAAAGCAATTTTATTTGAGCTCAGTCCTATCGGTTTCGCAGACACACTCTCTTCACCAGCTGATCCAGCGACTAAAAATTTTGACAGTTGATGTTTCTTAAGTTTATATTCGATTTTAATTAAGTCTTCAATATCTGTTTGAGGAGATGGTTCAGAAATAATTGCAGGTTTAATAGCTTGTTCAAGCTCTTCTTTCGAAATCTTTAAAATTCCTGCGAAATAATCATAATCAATATTAAAACTGTTGGTTCGATCCCAGAAACTTTTAGCGGATTCAAACCAATTAGCTTCATTCTTATAACATAATAAAGTTATCTTATCGCTATTTAAGCCATTTAAAATTTTGTTCATTTTCTCTAAGTTAAGCCATCCCGTAACAATCATTTCATTATCAATTTTTAGTTTTTCATCTAAGGAATCTATCGAGATAAATTGCACCTGACTATTCAAAGATACTCCTAACTCGTTTAACCAATATGAAGAAGATTTTTCAGCTTCATCTGAATTACTGCATAGAATTAATAAATTTTTATCAGTATTATTATCATTTTGAACATATGATTTTATTAATTGAGTTAGTTTTAAATTTTTCTCACTACTAGAAATATTTGTCTCACTAAAATAAGTTACCAACAACTCAAATAACTCTTTTACTCTATCTTTCAAATCTGTATTCAACCATTGATCATGAATATCAAACTTATGCCTCATATTCTGTAATATGCTTAACTTTTCCTCTTTTTCCTCCTGATTATATGGTCTTGTCATACGCATGATATTATTCACCAAACCAACAACCTCCCATTTAACATGAATTAAATCTTGTTGATCTTCTGGAAGTAATTTTACTAATTCAAAAGTTTTATCTGTAATTTGTTCTATTTGGATATCGGAAACCTTTTCTAAAGTGATAGTTTCATGACAAAATCTATTCAGTTTATAATTTAAGTCAGAAAAGGCTACTGTTTGTTGGCTTAGTATATCTGAGCATAAATCTTCAATCATTTTTTTATTCCACTGCCAAACTTTAAAATCTCTTTTGGTTAACTCTTGTACACCCTTTAGGTCAGTCAGATCTGATATAACTATAACGTTCTGGTTTTCATCTAATATCGTATCTAACAGGGGAAGCTCCATAAGACATTTTGCGGTTCCGTCAATAACAATAGTTTTTTTGAGATTATACTCTCCAACATATTCAGATAGAGAATACAAGTTGCTAGCTACAATTGACGAGGGTTGTGAAGCTACTTTATTTTGGTCAAGTGGGTTTAAGTTTCCATAATCATCTACTTTTGCCCACCCCAATAGATCGCTTATTCGAATACCGTTTATATGTTGTTTATTTATAAATGTTTCAGTTTGACCAATTCTTGAAATTAAAACTGTACTATTTTGAATATGGCCCCGATTACCATATGAGGTAATATCAAGAATCCGATCTATAGGAAAAGTCTCTAATTTAATTGATTTTTGTGCCTCATGCACCTGTTTGCTGTTAGATAGTCTTTTTTGTGTATTTGTTACTTGGAAGAAAATGTTCTCTAGTCCTGGCGTTGTAGCTTCAACAATACCATTGTTCCCATCTCTATACTTTATTTTAAACATTAACCCCCATTTTTCATCCCATTCCTCTCCTGCGTATTCGACAATGGCACCGTTAATGTTCAGTTTTTGTCCGATTATAAATGTAGATTTTTTTTCATTATTTTGCTGATAATCTTTTTTGTACATTGAAAGTGATAATAATGTGGTTAACCATTGAGATAGTTTTAATGAAGAAGGGACACAAATTATTAATCTGTTGTTGCTTTGATGGTTTAATGCATTCAACAATAATCCCGTATTAAAAGTTAAAAATGAATGTAAGGATTCTACAGAAGAATTTTCGATATTGTTCAAAATAATATTACTGAAGTAAGATTGATCTTTCAAAAATTCTGTATTAAGCCGTTTAAATATCATTTTATAAAATCATTAAAGTCATTCTTTATGTAAGAATTCTAACAAAAAAGAAATTTATAAGATATTATGAAAACGAAAAACTTACATATCTTTTACCAAATGGGGTTAAAAAAGTGCTAAAATTTGCTATACTGGAAAAAGGAACTTAGAAACATGAACAATCCCTTATCCTCAAAAAAACAACCAACCTTTATTGATCTATTTGCTGGTATAGGTGGCATTAGGATAGCCTTTGAGAGAAATGGAGCAAAGTGTGTTTATTCTTCTGAGTGGGACAAAGATTGCCAGACAACATATGAGGCTAATTTTGGAGAAAAACCAGATGGTGACATAACTAAAGTTGACCCCAACAGTATTCCAGATCATGACATTTTAACAGGTGGATTTCCTTGTCAGTCATTTAGCATTATTGGCAAAAGGGAGGGAATAAGAGATACCAGAGGAACTATGTTTTTTGAGATAGAAAAAATCCTCAAAGCCAAACAGCCATACGCATTTCTTCTTGAGAATGTTAAGCAACTAGTCACTATAGATAATGGTCAAACTTTCGCCACAATGATGGCTAAATTAAAAGATTTAGGATATTTTGTTCATTATAAAGTATTAAACGCTTTGGATTATGGAGTTCCCCAAAAAAGAGAAAGAGTATTAATAGTTGGGTTCAAACAAAATCATCCCTTTAAATTTCCTGACAAGAGCTTAACCCGTTTAACCTTAGAAGATATCCTTGAAGCTGAAGAAAGTGTAGATAAAAAGCATTACATTTCAGAGGAATTTACTCAAAAACTAGCCAAAAAAGTTACCAATTTATATAACTACTCCACTATATGGCATGAGAATAAGTCTGGAAATATCGGCATCCATGAATACTCCTGTGCTTTAAGGGCTAACGCTTCTCATAATTATCTATTAGTTAACGGTAAAAGAAGGCTTACCTCGCGAGAGAACTTGCGTTTAATGGGTTTTCCTGATGATTATAAAATGGTTGTTTCTCATGCTGCCATTAGAAAACAAGCTGGAAATAGCATTGTAATACCTGTCATACAAGCGGTTGCTCAAGAGATGATGAGAGCTTTAGCTCAAGAGCCTATTGAAAAAAGTGAGGAAGTAAGAGAAAATCCCGTTGTGCAGGAAGAATTATGGAGTGAACCCCTACACGTTTAATATATGCAAAGTAAACAAGCCCTAGATAAAATCATCAAAAAATCTAGAGTGCATTTTTATAAACCCATTCAGATCGCAGAAATTCTATTTCATCACAGAAACGAGGGCTTAGATTTATCTGATCTTGAATCATATAGGAACTCCTCAAAAAAATGGAGAGATCATATAACTCAAAATTTGATTGGTAGAATTAGTACTTCAAGTCAAAAGTATCAGGATAATTTATTTGAGAGTAATGCTATGCCACCACTTATGCTTGAGGAACTAGGAAACTTCAACAAAACAAATAATGGATTGATTGAAGCCTTCATTTATAAAAGTTTGGAATACAAATTGAGTATGGTTTATCAAGTTGAGAAATATATAAAGGAATCAACCCCTGACTCATTTCAGTTAAAAGAGCTTTTAAAGTTTTTTCTTGTTAACCCCGGCTTAAGAAGGAGTATAGACAAAATGTATGAAATAACAGTTTATGCTTTATTTTCTACTATAGTTCGAGCTCTACAAGCACGGGTTACGATTGAATTGGGGAATGAAAATGAAGAAGTTCTAAGGGATTTTGAAAATTTCATCAAAATGGTTTTGGGTTTAGAGCTAGGAAAACAAAAAAGCTCTAAACCTGCATCATTATTTAGAGTTGGTGTAACTAACGCAGCTGATAATGGTTTAGATATGCTTTCCAATTTTGGTCCCGTGGTTCAGGTAAAACATTTAACTTTGACACCTGATTTGGCTGAAGATATCACAACTGGAATAGCTGCTGATAGCATTATTATTGTTTGTTTAGATGCCGAAAAGGAAGCTATAAAGACTCTATTAACCCAAATAGGTATGGAGGGGAGAATCCAAGGAATAATTACAATGAGCGACCTTGAAAATTGGTATGTCCTTTGTTTGAGTGAGAAATACCGTTCTACCTTAGGAAATACCTTACTAGTGGATCTTAACAGAGAATTTGAATTGGAATTTCCCTCCAGTAAAACAATTCAGCCTTTTATTCACGAAAGAGGATACGATAAGATTACTCTCTCACCTGATTGGACTATTATAACCTTCTAAAAATCCAGCTCATAAGATAGTAGAGGAGGATTTGAAGAGTTTTTAGTGTGAGCAGATTGACATCCCACAATATCTTGTATTACTCGACCTGTATTACTCGGTATGAGTTCAGTTCTTCCCAGTGAGTAAAGTAATTTGCATCAGAATGTAATTTCCTGTTAAGCTGAGGGGACCATGTTTTCTGCCCAGGAAGAGTTAGATAGGTTAAGACCAGAACTGAGATATTTAAGAGTAACTGTCTCAAGACTTCAAAGAGCCAATACCTCACTTAAGAGTTTAATTGATGAGTTAGAAAAAGAAAACAGCAGGTTAAGAAAAGAGAAAAACAGATTAGGGGATGAAATGGAAAGATCCAAAAGCAGATAGATCAGTTAAAAGAGGAGATAGATAAAGCCAGAAAGGAAAGAGATACCTACAAAGGAATGATCTTTAAGCCTCATGTAACCATGAAGCTTAAAGCTGCAACATCAGATAGGAAATTAGGTGGGCAATTAGGACATACTGGGATAGGTAGAAAGCTGCCTGAAAGAGTAGATAGAAACTTAAGAGTCTTTTTAAAGAAATGTCCTCATTGTCAAACTCCCCTCAAAAGATCAAACACATTTGAAACCCATACCATAGAAGATATTCCAAGTTTTGAGGTAATCAAAACTGTAGTTACCAAATACAATCTGGAGAGACAATGGTGTAACTCCTGCCATAAGGAGGTAGTTTCCAAACCTGCTATAGTAATTCCCCATTCCAGGCTGGGATTTAACTTAATTATTCAGATTTTGATCTTTAAATATGTTTGTAGAATGAGCCTGGAGATTATGGTAACTACACTCTCCCAAACATATGGAGTGAGTATGACTGAAGGTGGGATTATCAGTATCCTGCAAAGGACTAAAGATTGGTTGGGTAAAAAAGAGTATGGAGATTTACTTAAAGCAATTAGAGGCTCACCCATAAAACATGCTGATGAAACAGGTTGGAGAATTAATGGGATCAATAGTTGGTTATGGGCATTTGTCACAAATAAAGAAGTATATATAACCATAGAAGAAACAAGAGGTGGTGGAGTTGCCAGAAAAGTTCTGGAAGGATCAAGTAAGGAAGATGTCCTCATTAGGGATGATTACTCAGCATATAAAAACCTGCCTTTAATGCAACAATCCTGCTGGGCACATTTACTCAGGAAATCTAGGGAGGAAGTGACTCAAAAGACTTGTTCTAAAAGTATGCGGGCTCTTCATCTGATCCTTAAACAAATGTTTGGGGAGCTGGAGGATTTAACCTCAGAACCATTCAACCTGAAGATAAGACAGGCAGCTTACCAGCATTACTCTTTAAAAGTAAACCAAATCATCCAGACTAAATTCAAAGCCAAAGATGCTAAAAGAATCCAAACCAGGATTAAACATCAGGGGACAAATTTAATCACAGCACTCCTTCATGATAATGTACCCTTAACCAATAATGTAGCAGAAAGGATGATCAGACCAGCTGTGGTAATACGGAAGATATCTGGAGGATCAAGATCAAATATAGGCGCTGAAACATTTGCCATTAACTTCTCTGTTATCCAGACAATAAGGATGAGAAACCAACCTTTAATCCCCACCCTTCAAACTCTTCTTTTAAATGGTGCACTGGGAAACTCTGAATAGTTACATTACTCGACCAGTCATACCTAATCGAATAATGGTACTGTAATTACGGTACTATTTACGCTGCGAACCGTCTTTTTTGTCAGCTTCCCTAATTTTCTGGAAGAGTTTTCTTTCTTCTTCCCGC
>Ga0209515_10001967_pt1 | contig 32630 bp, 35 predicted proteins | sample Subgroupgradi54m_FD_187454 | JGI IMG/M metagenome (GOLD analysis project Ga0209515, IMG submission 187454) | Subsurface groundwater microbial communities from S. Glens Falls, New York, USA - GMW60B uncontaminated upgradient, 5.4 m (SPAdes)... ... | reverse complement strand
GAAATCGGCCATCCTGTTCCCTCCGTGCAGTGACGCAAAGTAAGGCGGAAGGGGCGTTATTCCGTACTGTGACGAAATTCTTTGGGCCAGCCTTGCCATTCCCTCGTTGAGCTTCTTGAGCCTGTCGGTGCCCGGTGAAGCCTGTTTTGCGTGGGCGGTGTTGAGCATTTCAACTGCAGCGCTGTGAATCCCTCCAAATTCTTTAATGTCGCTTTCAACGGGTATTGTCCTGCTTATTTGCTCCTCGCGCTCAATGAGCTTTATCAGGGTCTGCTCCGGCAGGCCCACTTCTTTTTCGTAAGTGCTTTGCGAGATGTCTGATACTAGCCTTTGGACAACCGTGCGCGCAAGCTCGCCGCCTAGGTTAAAATTATCCTTTCTTTGTGGGTCGTCGTAGGGGATGTTGAGGCTTTTCATTTCAGGGGAAAACAGCTGCGGTTGCCGTATCAAGTTAAGCAGGCCTGCGCCCATTCCGCGCTCTCTTGAGCCGTCTTCCCGCCGTATCCAGAAGTGGGATAGCGCCTTTTCAATAACGCGCCTTACAAACAGCTGTTCGCGCTTTAAGTCGTTGAACTTGGCTACGGTGACTTGGCGCAGGGGGGAAGTTATTCCAGCAGGGGCGTTGTAAATTCCTTTGTCGTTTCTTTTCGAGGCAAGCCCTCCTGCTTTTTGCGAGTCAACGGCTGTTGCTTCCTTTACCCGCACGAAACTAGCATCGGGGTTGCCTTTCACGGTAATTAGGATTTTTGGCAGCACTTTCTCGAAAACAATTCTCTTTTCCGCTTCCAGCTTGGAGTGGCCCCTGCCTTTGTGCTCGGTGGGAATTTCTATTTCATCGCCTGCGCCGTTGGGCTTGTGCGGGTCCATGAAATAGTTCCTTAACGCCGTGTGGATGTTATGCCAGTGGTCGTGCGCGTGGATTACCGGCCAAGCCAGCTTGCCGGGAGAGCCTTCCTGCTCGTGCGCCTCCCCAAAGTGCCTTGCAAACCCTTGCTTATCAAGGCCCCGCAATGCAATCAGCGCCTCGGGAGTGCCTGGCAGCACGGTTTTTCCCTGCAGTCAATCGCCTATGGTGTCGGGACTCCTTGATGCCTTGTGCTTCTCGCCGTCGTGCGCTGCAAGTTTCGAGGCAAAGCGCACTTGTATCCTTGAAAGCCTTTCGCTCAAGTAGGCTGCCGCAAGCCTGCGCTGGTGCGTCTGGTCAAGCTTACTGGCATCAATTCCCTTAGGCGATTTTTTTGCAAGCGCGTCGAAAAGGAATTGCTGCAGGCGCGGCCGTTCCACGCCGTTAGCGTCTGTTACAAACAACTGGTCAATCGAATGCCTGTAAAGCAAGTCGTCTTCGCGGAGCGCGCGGTCAATTTCGTCAAGAGAGGCCTTTGCTGCAGTCCCGTGCTGGAGCACCATGTCGCCAGGTGCAAGGTCGGCAACGTACTTTTTGACAACTACCGTGCCTTCCGGCGACTCGCCCGCGTGAACGTACGCCCTGTCGTCCTTGCGGAATAGATTTTCGTGCCCGTGGGTGGTGACGAGCACGTGGGTTGCCGCCCCTGCATTTCTAACCGCTTTTTTATTGCCTTTTCCCATGGTCTGCAACCTTGTTATGCTCCAATAGCTTTGCGTAGGCGATTTTTATACTTTCCTTACCTACTTCGAAACGGTGCATTTGCTTGGCAAAACCCTTCTCGGCAGTGGCTTTCTCCGGCAGCACGCGCGTAAACCTATATTTTCCCGCAAACTTACCTAAAGCGCGCAAGGCAGTAGTGCTGTTTTACGGCCTTCCTCGACACTACCCCTTAGACTATTCCAACCCTGCGGTGAAAAACTTCTTGAACAAAAATTTCTTAGTGCTTTGCCCAGAGTACGAGGGGACTTTCGGCAGTGCCGGCAAGTTTTCCTGCGCCGGCTCGCTGCGCTCTGCATTGGGCGCAATCAACTTGGCAATGAAAGGCTCCTGCGTTGACGCGTGGAGTGGAAAGAAAATGCGATGGAAAGTCAACGAAGTGGTGCTTGCGGGCGCGAGCTTTGGCGGCGCAGTGGCGCTCGTTGCTGGCGCTAAAAGCCCGTTTGTAAAGACAATTGTCTCCCTCGCGCCAGTAACCGACTTTGGCAAGCACGCCCAAGCGCGCGAGGAAAAAGAGGGGTTCTCCGCTCTTAGAAAGCAAATTGAAAACGCATTTCCGCGCTTGTGGAAAATTGACTCGCCCGCTTGGAAGAAAATGGAGGGCGGCGCAGTTGACTTGAATGCAGTCGAGTACGCTTCAGTTCTTGCGCAAAAAAACGTGTTGCTCATCCACGGAGTTGACGACGGCGTTGTAAGCGTAATGCGCTCGCGCGAGCTTATCAAACTGCTTAATGCGCTTGGCGGGAAAGGAAAACGCAAACTAGTGGAGCTGCAAAAGGCTGGCCACGTTGGAGTTGGCTTGCTTGGAAGCGCCAGCGTGTTTGGGAAAGTGGAGAAGTTTCTGAAAAACTAGCACTTTCTTTCAAACTGGGATTTCAACTTCAAACGCGCTTGCGGGAAGTTGTATCCCGAATTTTTCAAGCACTGCTGGGTGGATTTCGCCAACCCTGCCGATTACCTTGCCTTCTTTTTCATTTGTTTGTTCCAACACTATTTCTCCTGCCCTGCCGGGAATGAACTGCTCGCCGCCAGCGTTTTCTTCTAACTTGCGCAACGAGATTTTCGTGCCCAGGCGTTTTTCCAATTCGTTTAGCACGCTTGCAACTTCAGTCAAGTTTGCCTGCGCGTGGCAGGAAATTACGCACAAGTGCAGCTTTGTCTCAAGCCTCTCGGCAAGCTTTGCGTTGTGCGTTATTACTTCGCCTAGCTCGAATATTTTCTGAGGGTATGGATTGTGCGTGTTCTCCGATAAAACTTCGAGCAAGTTTGGCAGGATGGTTGCGCGCACTGCAGTGTACAAGTCGCTGACGGGATTGAGTATTTCTGCAAGCTCTTCAGTGCTTTTTGCCCTGCGCACTTTCTCTTCGCTTGTTACTGCGTAAGTGCTTAGCTCGGTAAAGCCTGCTCCCACGGCAAAGTCGCGCACGAAGTTTTCCTTGAGCGTGCTTGGCGAGAGCGAGCCGCGCGTGAAAGTGGTTGGCGGGCGGGGCTCGAAGTTGTTGAATCCATAGCCAATGGCGATTTCCTCCGCCAAGTCCGCCCAGTGCTGAAAGTCTCCGCGGTAGGCTGGTATCTTGCAGTGAAGCGTGCTCCCTTCCACTGTGGCAGAAATTCTCTGCCTCTCAAGGCACTTTACAGCCTCTTTTGCAGAAAGCTGCATTCCAATGGATTTGTTGGCGTTCTCCAGCGAGATGCTCATTGAATGCGGCATTGAAAGGGGCGTGATGGTAGTCTTGCCCGGGTAGACTACTTCCACTTTGCTTACCTCTGCACCCATTTCCTCAAAGTCCTGGCAGAAAATGTTGAGCGCGGCATTGCAGGCGTGCTCGTCTGTGCCAGTGAGGTCAATGAACAAGTTGCGCGTTGCAGGAATGACTGCCCCAGAAATGCTGTTGACAATTGGTATCAGCGCGAGAATTCCATCTTCGCTGTCCTGCAAAACAGGCAATTTAAGCCTCCCCGAACCACCAAGGAGGTGTGCGTACTCCTTTCCAGTCGGATGCTGTTCCAGGATTTGCCTAAGGCTCATTGGCCTTTCCGCCTTAAGGGGAGTGAATTTTGCTTCGTTTGAGTCAAGTGCTCTAAAATAGAAGGGCGGCTTTAGCGCGTCGAGGTCATACAATCCAATTGACGCCCTTTTTCTCTTCCTTCCAAGCGTCATGTCTAGCTTTTCCTGGGTTTGGAAAAGCTGTGCAATCTCAGGTTCTGAAAATTTGACTCCCCGCACCACTGCCCCCACTACAAACGGCCAGTAGGCAAGAGCGTCCTTTTCTGCAAATATCTGCACTTCGTGCTTGTCGGAAAGCTTTTGCATTGGCAAGCCTACTTCGATTTCGAGCCTTCCTTTTAGCGCGCGTGCAATTCCGTATACGCTTAGCAAGTCGGGGCGGTCGGGCGTAACCTCTAGAGTAATTTCGTCGCTTTTCTCGTCGACCGCCTCAAAGCCGCACTTGATTTGCTCAAGCTCGGAGGCAAGCTGCTCGTCGGAAAGTGCGGGCGCTTTGCTGCCTAGCAGCTCGAAGAGTTTTTTTCTGCTGATTGTTACTGATACCATTTGTTTGCACCAAAATTTAGATTTCGTTGCGCAGCCTTTCTGCGTGGCTTTCATTTATTGCGGCAATTATTGCATCTTTGACGTGTTTGTCAACGGTTTTGTTTTTTGAGATAAATATCGTTGGCTCTACAGTGGCGTGCTGGCCATCCTCGGGTTTTGATTGCAGCGGCAGGCGCGCCAGCCTTGCTTGCCCCATCTTGATGTGAAGTTCGTGCTGGGAGCTTGCGCCGTGAGATTCCTTTAGTGACACGCTGATGTTAGTGCCATACAGTTCGCGCCCAAGCCTTCGCTGCAGGTCCCTAACTACAACCCACTTGTGTTCTCCGAGATTGTGACGTGATTCAGTATAGTGCATTTAACCACCTTTTTTTTACTTGCCTTGCAAAAACGGAATGTTGTGCGAGTGCAGTTCGCGAATGTCGTTTATTCCTATTGAAAGCATTGCAAGGCGATCTATGCCTAGGCCCCATGCGATTACGGGGTAGTCGATGCCTAGTGCTTCGAGAAGCTCGGGGCGGAACAAGCCCGCGCCGCCCACTTCGGCCCAGCCCCTCCCGGGTATTTTCGCGTAGACCTCTACGCTTGGCTCGGTGAACGGGAAGTACGAGGGAACAAACTTGACTTTCTCGGCTTGGAAGACTTCTTCCGCAAAAGTTTTAAGCGTGCCGAGCAAGTCGCGGAAGCTCGTGTTCTGGTCTGCAACGTATCCGCCCAATTGATTGAATTCGATGAAGTGCTTCCAGTCTATTTCGTCGGGGCGGAACACGTGGGCAATGAAGAACACGCGGTCGGGCGGCGAGAGCTTCTTGAACAGTTCGCGCGCGCTAATGCCGGTGTCGTGCGAGCGTAGTATTACGCGCGAGGAAATGTCTTTGCTCATCTGGTACTGCCAGCCTCGGCTGCCGGTGTTGCCGCCGTGCTTGTGGGCGTTGAAAACATCTTGGAAAACTTCCGGCGGCGCAATCTCTCCAGCGTAATGGCCGCCGTGCGCGCCTCCAGCTTTTCCGGGGAGCTTCTTGCCGGGCTGTTTTACAAAAAACACGTCGTGAATCTGCCTTGCGGGATGGTCTTGCGGCATGTAGAGTGCGTCGAGGTTCCAGAACTCTATTTCCGCAAGCGAGCCACGCACTTCACGAAAGCCCAGGCCTACGAGCTTCTCTTTTATGCGCTGGAGGAATTCCTTGTACGGGTGCTTTCTGGCAACCTGCATTGGCGCAACTACTGTTGAGAGGCCGTACTCGGAGAATTTATTGCCCTTCCAATCCCCGCTTTTGAGCATCTGTGGAGTGAGCTGCGAAATTTCGTCGTGCGCAGTTTCCGTGATTGCGGCCTTGCCTGCTGAAGTTATTTTTGCGAAAAACTGCTTTGTCACTTTGTCTTCAACTAGCTTTCTTTGCCTAAGAGTTTGCAGCATTGCAGGTTCGGCCGTTTTTCCTGCAGAAATCGCTTCTAGCGCTTGTTTTTCCAAATCCTCGGCTTTGCCCAAGGTGCTTTTCAGCATTGTCTTGTCGCCCTGCTTTTGCGTTGAAAGCAGTTTTTTGCGCATTGCCCACTGCAGCGCTATGGGCTGTTCCTGGAGAGAAAGTTTGGCTTTGGCAACTGCCGCAGGCATTTCAGACTCGATGCCAACTGCTGCAACAAGGCGCGCTTCCGGCGTTCCCTCTAGAGAGTATTTTTTGCCTTCCTCGGTGAGCACTAGCGTTGTTTGCTCTTTTTTCTCAAGCGTGGCAAGCTTTTCGCCGGAGAGTTTTTCAAGCACGCTTGCGGCAGAGGATCTGTCGATTTTGATAGTAGGGTCTTCGGTTATTTGCTCTAAGCTCAGGCCGTTGGAATTCTGCGATAGCCTGCGCAAAATCGTTATTTCGAAGGGTTTCAAGCTTTGTCACTTATCCTTTTGCAAGTGCCCATATCAGTATTTCGCGCACGTTGGGGCCGTTGGCGCACAGCCAGTCTTCCTTGCCGCTTATCACAACTGCCTGCTTTTTCGAGTCTGCTTTCACGCAGTTGCAGTCGCCGTCCTCAACGATGAGCTGGGGCTTGGCGCACTCCACTTGCCTGCTGGAGTTTGAGCCCGCGCGTTGCAGGCAGTAGTTTGCGTCGCGGACTAAAAGCTGCAGGGTTACGTTCTTTCCGCTTTTTGCCAAGCCATAAATCGACTCCGTCTGCATTGGCACCTTGCACGGGCGCGTGTCGTTTGAGGAATCGAGTATCACTTGAGTTGCAATTACTTGCGGCGAGAGCAGGCCTGCCAGAGCGGCTTTCACTCCCCCTTTTGCAATTATTGTTATCCCGTTTACCGTGGTTGCCTTTTCTGGAGTGCTTGCGGCAAACTGCGAGTAGGCCAGGTAGAATGCCACCACTGCAATTGCCAGCATTGCGATTGCTCCGGCGTTTTGCTTAAGCGTTTCAACTGCGCTTGTTTTCTCTTTTCTGTTTTCCATAAAAATCAACCTCTAAGTTGCCAACTTGCTTTAATGCGTTTTTTTCCATAACTTTTCAAAACAATTTCATACCTCGATTTCGAGGCCTTCAGCTGCCAGGAGGGTTTCGGGGAACACTTTTGCCGCCTCTTCAAGCAGCACTTTCCTATCCTCGTAGCGGTTGCTGATGTGTATGAGCAGAAGCTTTTTTGCCTTGGCTTTTTTTGCCTGGTGTGCTGCCTGCCCTGCAGTGGAGTGCCTTTTTTCTGCAGCAATGTCTTTTTGGTCCTCGCCGAAAGTGCTTTCGTGTATTAGCAGGTCAGCGCCTTGCGCGTGTTGCACTACCGAAGGGCAGGGCATGGTGTCGCCGCTGTAAACGAATTTCTTTCCTTCCTGCAGGTAAGTGACGTCGTCGTATTTCACTTTCTTGCCGTCAACAACTACCTCTTTTTTTTCAGCTAGGATGGTGAAAAGAATTCCGCGTATTCCTGCAGCGCGCGCCTTGTCCTCTTGGTATCGCCTGTAAGAATGGCATTCCACTGCATAACCCAGCGCCGCGCCTGCGTGCTTTACTGGGAATGCGGTTACGGCAAACAAGTCGTTTTCAAACACTTTCGTTTCGCGCGTCGCTTCCTTGTACTTTATCGGGAACTGCGCGGAAAGCTGCTTGTTTGAAAAAATTGCCTCAAAAAAGTCTTTTGTGCCCTTTGGCCCCACTATGAGCAGCTGTTCGCGGCGTGCCATCAAATTCTGCGACTGCACAAAGCCAAGCAATCCCAGGAAGTGGTCGGCGTGCAAGTGCGAGAGAAATACCACCTGCACTTTAGAGGGGCTTACGCCAAACTTCATCATCTGCTGCTGCACGCCTTCACAGGCGTCAAACATGTACACGCCTCCGTACTTGAGCGCAAAGCTCGTTGTAGGGCTGTTTTTTGTCGGGAGTGCGGCTGTTGTGCCTAAAACCACTATTTTCATAATTTCAACCATTTTTTGCTTGCAAGTGCGTTACGCAGCTTAAGCTGTTAGGTAAGACAGTATTTTTATTATGCGCGAGCGTATTAATCATTAACTGGCTTTGGTGGGAGAAAGTGGTGCCAGTGAACTATTGGCATAAATTATTTTCAAGTGGGAAACATGGCTTTCAAACAACCGAAGGGCAAGGGTGGTGTGCGCGCTGCTACGCTGCAGGCAAGGCCTTCGGGAGAAAAACAGCCGAAAGCTTCCGGTGATTCTGCTCCCAAAAAGCACAAGGCAGTTGCGTTGGAAAAGATTGTAAGCACTGCAGAGCTTGAAGTGCCCAAGCTCATGATAGAGCAGGTGATAGGGCAGGACAATGCAACCGAAGTAGTGCGAAAGGCTTCGCTGCAAAAAAGGCACGTGCTTTTAGTCGGCCACCCTGGGACTGGCAAGAGCCTGCTTGCGCAGGCAATGGCGGAACTGCTTCCCGCAAGCGACTTGGAGGACGTGCTGGTGTACGGAAACCCGCTTGACGAGAACATCCCTAAAGTGCGGGTAGTAAAGTCCGGCGAGGGAAGGAAAATACTCAACTCCGAGAGGATGAAGGCGCAACTCCCCGGAGGCAACACCAACCTCCTGCTGATTTTCTTCATCTTCCTGTCGTCGTTTCTGCTCATCACTTACGGCAGGCAGAATTTTGGCGACGTGATAACCGCCGCAATGCTGATAGGCTTGTTTGTGGTGAGCGCAATGCTCATCTTTTCCGCGCAATTGGGCAAGCGCGGCCTGCTTTCAGGCTCTGTAGAGTCATTCAAGCTGCTAATTGACAATGCCGACAAGAAAAAGGCGCCGTTTGTAGACGCGTCAGGAAGCAGGGCTGCGGCGCTTCTTGGGGATTGCCGTCACGATCCACTTCAGTGTCTACCTGCAAGTAGTAACATTATTGATGGCGTCGGAAACGTGGTTCCGATAGGCAAGTTGGTTGAAAAATATTTTGACGAAAGCGAGGAGGGTGAAAAGTTACTTGTAGGCTTTGACGAATACGTTTTGGGAGGACAAGATAGCGATTACAAAGTCAAGCCAGTACGTGTAAACAAAGTTTTCAAGAGGCGTTTCAGAGGGGACCTAGTCGGGTTTGAGACGCGCAGCGGCTGTTATTTCTGGGTAACGCAAAACCATCCGTTGGCAGTGCTAACCCCGGACGGTCGGATAGATTATATTGAGGCCGGAAAAGTCAATCACGAATACAGGCTGGTTATTCCAGAAAAACTGCCGATGTCGCAGAGCACGGAGCTTTCAAAGGAGTTCGCAGTGTTTCTTGCAGACCTGCTTGCAGATGGAACCCTGATGGACAGGCGCATTGATTTCAAACTAAAACGAGAATTCAAGATTTCGCAAATTGTGGCTGATGCCTGGGGAGCTGGGCTTCAACCGCGTGTCAGAACCTATCGCGGAGCCACGATAATAAGCGTCAACAACACGGAGTTTTGCAGGCGTCTTTTTGCAATGGGTGTCAAAGAGGGCAACCGAAAATTTGTTCCACGCGTGCTTTTTGAGCAACCTCGCGACGTTATTGCGGCGTTTTTGTCTAGAGTGATTTCCCTAGACGGATATGTGAACAAGCAGGGACAGTTCCAGCTTGTTTCCTCGAACCAGCGCTACTTGGAACAGATCCGTTCACTTTTCTTTAAGCTTGGCGTTAATCCCAAATACGGAACCACTATAGACAATGGCTTTGCAAAAGGGCGTTTTCAGCACGAGCTTTTATGGAACAATTACAACTGGGCTCTTGAATACGCGCAGCTAACGGTAAATCCCTTTCATAAGGCAAACTTGGCGCCTTATCTAGGAAAAACCTCTTTCTCAAAAGAATGTTTTGACGACGTCGTGCCTATTGGTTTTGAGAAGCTGGAAGAATTAAGGCTCAAGTCAGGTTTGTCAAAAGGCGAGGTTAACCGAGATTATTATTCGCTCAATCCTTCTCTAGCGACAACCACGCGTTTGACTCGCGGAAAATTGCAGCAGGTGGTGCAAAAATTCGGTGAAAAGCTTGGAGGAGAATCCGAGGTTGAGAGTCTTTCCAAACTTGCCTTCGGAGAATATGCATTCGACGAAATAACTTCAATTGCTCGCATGGCGGACTTCGAAGGCTTCGTGTACAACCTTTCAACCGAGACTGGGAATTATTTTGTGGATTTCGTTCTTACGCACAACAGCGGCGGCCTGGGCACGCCCGCGCACTTGCGGGTAGAGCCCGGCGCAGTGCACCGCGCAAACAAAGGCGTTCTTTTCATAGATGAGATTGCAACACTTTCTTTCAAAACCCAGCAGGAGCTGCTCACTGCAATGCAGGAAAAGAAGTACTCGATTAGCGGGCAGAGCGAGATGAGCTCGGGCGCGCTGGTGCACACCGAGCCAGTCCCCTGCGATTTTGTGTTGGTTGCAAGCGGGAACTTCAATGACTTGAATAAGATGCACCCTGCCCTGCGCAGCAGGATTCGGGGGTACGGGTACGAAGTGTACATGGAGGAGAGCCTCCCAGACACGCCGGAAAACCGCTTGAAAATAGTGCAGTTTGTTGCGCAGGAAGTTGTAAAAGACGGGAAAATACCGCACTTTTCAGGCGCAGCTGCAGTGGAAATAATCGCAGAAGCGCGAAAGCGCGCTGGAAGAAAGAGGCGGCTCACCCTCAAGTTGCGTGAGCTGGGTGGGTTGGTGCGCGCTGCAGGCGACTTGGCGCTAGAAAGAAAGCACGCGCTCGTTGAATTGCAAGACCTCATCGATGCTAAAAAGCTTGCGCGCACTCTAGAGCAGCAGGTTGCCCAGCAAATGATTGACTTGAGGAAAGACTACAAAGTGTTTGCAATAAAGGGCTTTGAAGTAGGCAAAGTCAACGGACTTGCAGTGATGGGTGAAGCTGGGCTGATAATGCCCATTGTTGCAGAAGTGGCGCCCGCTGCCTCAAAGCAGGAAGGCAAGATCATTGCAACAGGCAAGCTCGGCTCGATTGCAAAAGAGGCTGTTGAAAACGTCAGTGCAGTAATCAAGAGGCACACTGGAAAAGACACTTCCTCGTTTGACATCCACGTGCAGTTCTTGCAGACTTACGAGGGAGTGGAAGGCGACAGCGCAAGCATCTCAGTTGCAACTGCAGTGATTTCCGCCCTCGAGGAAGTGCCTGTTGACCAGTCGGTTGCCTTTACGGGTAGCTTGAGCGTGCGAGGGGAAGTTCTTCCCGTAGGCGGTGTCACGCACAAGATTGGCGCTGCAATAGATGCCGGCATGCGCAAAGTACTCGTGCCAAAGGCTAACTTTGACGACTTGGCTGCCGAGGAGTGGAAGGGCAAGATTGAAGTAGTGCCGGTGAGCGACATTTTTGAAGTGCTCGGCCACGCGCTAAAAAGTGGCAAGAAGAAGGATGCGCTGCTTTCTGAAATAAAGAAAGAGATTGAGGAGTAACTTCTATTTTTTCGCTTTTCTTTGAACTAGCCTGATGACTATTTTTGAACTCCCCTGTGTTGAGCTCAGCAGATTAATGTGCTTGAAAGGAATTTCTCCATGAACTAGGCGCACGCTGGCAACGATGTTTGGGGCGGCTTTTGTAAGGTGTTCGCTTAGTGCGGCTCTAACTGCCTTGACAACGCTGGCTTCGTGCCTGGCAACTGCCCGATTGTGAGCAACCATGCTCAAGTTTGCTGCAAGCCTGTGTATTTTTTGGTATACTGGTTGGATTACCATTAGGTGTAGTGGGTAATTTCTTTTTACTTCTAGGACCTGCTTCCAGGCACCTTTAGGGTTGTTTAGGGCTTGTGAAATAGTGGGGTGGATGGCCAAGCTGTTCAAGTGTTCAGTAACTTCTCGAGAAAGCTGGTCTAACAAATCGCCTTGGCCCTCTAATTCGTTTCGACTTAACGCAACACTTTCAGAAAAATTTCCCACTGCATTTGCGGATGCAAGTTCTTTTGCTACAGTGTAGCTGAATTTTTTCCATTGTTCGGGTGGCAGCAGGGCAAACGCGCAATCGGCGGCGGGTACTTCCAGCTGGCTTTGGTTAAGTATGTGTTTCTCAGTAATGAAAATCCTGCGCATCATCTTGAGCATCTTGCCTTTGAGGGGCTTTCTAACGTATGGCTTTGCTTGGTCAAGATGTTGTTCGTCGGTGTCTTTGCCGGTGACTTCTTTGAGGTTTATTGCGTGCCTTGCGTCTAATGAATCCAAAAACTTGTTGGCAACATTGTGCAGTTCGCGGGACATGGTTGGCTATGTCTTTTTAGGTTTTTAAATCGCGCTGCTCTCGGAAATCAAGAAGGAGATTGAGGAGTAGTTCTGCCGGCTTGGTTAAATTCTTGCAAAAAGGGTTCGTTACTTTTTTCCTTTTTTTGCCGCCGCCTCTAATGCGGCTATGAGTGCCAAGCCTATTTCCGTTCCGGGCAGCGCCGAAGGGTAGATGTGGATTGGAAATTTTGCGCTTCTTTTAGTCCTGTAGTATTGTTCCGCGCCCTCGCTTCTTGCCAGAACGGGAATTTCCGCGACTATCTTGGAATCCGTAATTGCCTTTGGGTGGTGGATCCACAAGGTGGCGTGGGCGGGGTCGATAGCCTCGCTAGTGGTTTGGAGCTTCACTCCCGCGTGCTCTAGTTTCGCGCGCAACTCTTCAAGCAAGTGGGCGTGTGACAAACTGTAGCTTTTTACGGTCCTCAATATTCTGATGTCTTGGTGATAGGAGTTCATTTGCCGTCAGCCGCCTTTTTTGTTTTGTTATCAACGATTTGCCGTTTTTTGCTCTATTCGCAGGTCAGCCTTTCATTTCCTCGTGCGCTTTTAACAGCGCTGCGACTATCTTCCGCGCAACTTCGGCATGCTTTGAATCCACCGTAATCTTACTTCCAGTTCTCACTAGGGGATCTTCGTCCTTGCCCAAGTGCTTCAAGGGTATTTCTGCCAAAATATTGCCATTATGCAGTACGTGTAAGGCTAGCGCAAACTTTGCCGGCGGCGTTGGCTTGATTATCTGGACTTCAGCACCCGGAAAATGCGCCTGCAGGTGGTGCTCGAGCCTGCTTGCCTGGAAGACAAAATTTGGATCGGGGTTTATTGGCATGCATTCTGATTGCTCGGGTGCCTTTTTATTCCCTCTGGGCTTTAAAACAACAGTGATTTTTTGGATGAAAGAAAACCACCTGTAAAAGTTGAATCTGCAGTCAAGACAGTGAGCGCACACTGCAAGCAAATGCGGCAAGAACTGGGCATCAAGGGGCATTTGCTTGATTCTGCAGTTTTACAGAAAATAATGGATGCCTACAGCCAGCCTCAAGATTCACCGATGGTGGGGCATCACTATGAAATAGGCCACCGCTTCATTTCGGAGCACGTATTGGCTGCGTTGAAGCAAAAAATCAATTTGAATCCCGGCGAGCGCAAGCTGGTAAAGCAGTTTCTTGGGAGAGTCTATTACAACCCTCCAAAACGCGAATATGTTTTAAGGGAGGCTGCCTCAAATGGCCTTGATGCACTAGGTGCGAGGGGCAACGAAATTTTTGCGGCTCTGAGCGCAGAGTATGGTGAAATTGTCGAATACCATCATCAAGTAAAAATGCGCAGTGATATGTTTGGAAACCCATTGTTTAGCATGCGATCGCGGTTTGGAACGTATTCCAACTTCAAACAACTAGCCGGATGGTTTGGCGAGTGCAAGGGCAGCACCCACGTTTACGAGTAACTTACTTTGTTTTCATTTTTCCTCTTTTGCCTCTGGGGAGGCGTTTTTTGCCTCGGCGTGGGAACAGGTTTTAAAAGCCTTTGCTAACTAAATAGAAGCGAGGCTGTTGCACTCAATTTTCAATAAATACGAGGTTGGTTTGGATGCGGAAATTAAGCGATTTACCAGGTTTGGATGTTTACATGGACAACGGGCGCAGGCTCGGCAAGGCATACGACTTTGTGCTCGACTTGCAGAAGGGAGAAGTTGCGCGCGTTACAATGGAGCCGATTGAAAACCTCGCGGGAATGGACCCAACTTGGATAAAGCAGAACACTGTTGCCTACAAGAACGTGGTTTCAGTGCAGGACATCATCATTGTTTCAAGCAAGCCCCGAGAGGAGCCAGTTGAGCAGTCAACGCCGGCGCCTTCAAAGCCCAAGTACTCGTTTGCGCCACGCTACGGCTACCAGAAGTAACTTGCGGCATTGAAGTAGCTTGAATTGGTTTAGTCAGAAGATGAATGGAAAGTGTTTTGCGTTTTGGAGGTTGTTTTGAATGGGATTGTTTGACCGTTTTATTGCCAAGGAAGAGCCCCGTGTTACAATGGACTTGGACCACGCAATGGATTCGCTTGAAGACGAGAGCATTGACTTGCTCCACGAGCCAGCGGATTTTTACGTAAAGCCCCTCTCGCTTGAAACCGATGCAGACGTTGCAATGGTTGAAACCGAGCTAAAGAGCCGCAACGTTGTTTTGCTCAACATCGCGCCTGTAATGCGCAACCCGGCAAAGCTGAAGGAAAGCCTCGGCAAGCTCACTTCCATCACTGCCTCAATAGACGGCGACATTGCGCGAATCAGCGAAGACAAGGTGATTCTCACGCCTGCCAGGATGAAGATAGTCAAGCACGCCAAAAAGTAATCCGATAGGTAAGTGCAATGGGCGCGTGGCCCGTTGCGTAATTTAATTGCGCGCAAGCGCGCGTTTTATGCTCAACAAGCAGCTGGATTGGCTTTGCGGCATTTGAAGGCCTGCTACAGTTTGAGAATGTTTTAAAATTTGTGTTGGAATTTGGAGAGGTGTCGTTTATGGAGAGTATTGTTGCAAGTGCAATGGGCAGCGGGACGTGGAAAAAACAGGCTGCGGCGGCAGACGATGAGCAAATAAAGATTTCCGTAATTGGAGTGGGCGGCGGTGGAAACAACACCATCAACCGTTTGAAGAGGCTTGGAGTGCAGGGAGCTTCACTGTACGCGCTTAACTCCGACAGGCAGCACCTCAACACCGTCGAAGACGGCGTGACAAAGATTTTGATTGGAAAGAGCATCACAAAAGGCTTGGGTGCAGGCGGATACCCTGAAGTGGGCATGAAGTGCGCCGAAGTCGACAGGCCGGCAATTGAAAAAGCAATTGCAGGCAGCCACTTGGTTTTCATCTGCGCTGGAATGGGCGGAGGCACTGGAACTGGCGCAGCGCCAGTTGTAGCGCAAATTGCGCGCGAGCAAGGCGCAATAGTGATTGCAATGGTCACTTACCCATTTTCTCTAGAGCGCGCAAGGACTACCAAGGCAGAGGAAGGCATCAACAAGTTACGCGAGTCATCCGATGCAGTAATCATCCTAGACAACAATAGGCTTGTGCAGTTGGTTCCAAACTTGCCAATGAACCAGGCGTTCTTGGTTGCAGACGAAATCCTCGCCAAGGCAATCGACGGGCTTGTTTTTACAATCACCCAGCCGTCGCTAGTCAACATTGACTTTGCCGACGTTAAGGCAATCATGTCAAAGGGAGACGTTGGAATGATTGCAGTAGGCACCGGCAAGGGGCCAAACAAGGTTGAAGAGGCAGTTCACGGCGTTAAAACCAACAGGCTGCTTGACGTCAACTTTGACGGAGCAAAGGGAGCGCTCATACACATTTCCGGCGGCCACGACCTCACGCTCGGCGACGCAATCCGCGCAGGAGAGCTTATCACTGACGAAATGGACCCCCACGCTTCAGTAAAGTGGGGAGCGCGCCTCAACCCCGACTACGACGGCAAGCTCGAAATCACTGCAATAGTGACTGGAGTGAGCAGCCCGCACGTGCTTGGCAAGTCCGCAGCCCAAAAGAAGAGTGTTGCCAAAGACTGGTCGGACATTGAAATCATGGGCTGAAACGCAGTGCAACGCGCCGTTTTAACTGCCTCCCCTTTTTTTCTTCTTTTATTTTTCTTTTTACCCCGTTACTGTGAATGCGGTAGCTAGGGGTTGAAATTTTTTTTTAAAGAAGTTTACTGCGAAACTGCAGTGAATGCCAAAAGCAGGGCGGCAAAGACAATGAAATAGATTACGTCGGTGCCTAGGTGGTAGTGGAGCCTTTGAAGGTAGTAAACTACGCCTAGAAAGATGAGTGGCATTGCAATCATGCCAAAGCTGGTTGTTGCGGCAAAGTTCACTAGGTCGAGTGGGAAGGTGAGCAGCGTTGCCGCGCCGGTGACGAGCGGCTGGCTTTCAACTGGCTTGCCTGCCATTACCATTAGGCCTACTAGAACTACGAGAAGCCAAAAACCCCAGTTTTCCATATAACTACTATGTAGTAGTTAGTATTTAAGCATAATTTGGGTGGGAATACGGGTAGGGGAAGATTTAAATACTCAAAATTTCACAAAACTATTTCGCGAATTTTGAAATTCGTGGAAAGGGAGTCTCGGCACGAAACGCTTTTTCGGATTGCCTCCTTGGGGTTGCCTCGACTCCCCTCCACTCATCTTCTTTCCCTTGCCTACTTTGCTCTATTTGCTTCCATAGTTCGCCTCCTTAGGGTGATTTTCTGGATGCAAAAGGATATGAACGAACTCCTATTTAAATATTGCGGTATCTCCTACCTTATTTTGCCAATCTGGGGTTTCTCCTACCTTATTTTCCAATATGGGGCACGCTATGCACTCTTTTTTAATTCAAAATGCTGTGCGCTAGACTTTTTATTTTCGGCTTGGGTCGGCGTTTTTGAAAAAGTTTCTCAAAAACCAACGCTTCATTCCCGTGTTTCAGGCCCTCTTAGTGGCCATCTTGCACGGTGCGTTGACTGCAAAGATAGAGTAGCCTAGTGCATGAAGCAAGATAAGCTTCCACTGCTGTGCCAGGCGTGATTGCATTCTAATCGATTACCATTACAGCAAAACTAGTTTAAAAAACTTTTGTTCAGGTGAGTCCAACTATTTTTCGCTGTCTTGGACCAAACTCGACAACGAGCGCCGTGTTGTAGGAATAGCTGTGCCGGTAAATTTTCTTTCTCACGTTTGGCAGCTGCAAGTCGTAGCGGTTTTTCACCTTGTGCTGGGAATAGTTTATGCCGGTTTCGTCAAGGAAATGGCGAACGTCTGAGAGGGCGGGGTATCTGTCTTGCCCCGGCTCGAAGAGGATTATTGCCTTTCGTGATATTCTCGCGTACTCGTCAATTATCCTTTGCAGTGTTAGCAGGCTCGGATTCCACAAACTTTTTCTGGTGCTTGTCCGCAAATCGTTTTCGGCAATGTGTATCCAGGGCAGGCTACCTGCGTCAACTAAAACGTCAAATTGCTTTCCATCAAAACCGGTTTTGGTGGCGTTTGCTATCTTGAGCTTTGGCATTTTTAGCCTGATACCTTTACTTCGAAATGTGCGGATCGCCCTAAGGTATTGTAGTGGGTCGCCACTTCCTTGGTGAGGCAACGCCGTAAGGCGCTTTAGGATTTTTCTTTGCATTGGACTGAGCTTTCTTTTTTGCTGCCTTTCGCTAAGCCGCTGGAAAAACCCATCTACTTGCGAGTCAACTAGTGTAGCGCTCCCTTTGCCTCGGGTGGTTATCAGCGTCGCCTTCAAAAGCGAAGGGTCGTTATGCGGGCCGGTATAGGCTCCAATGCACACCACGTTGTGCCGTGGCTTGATGTGTGCGTCGAAGAGCTCTCCAAGCGTAATTCGCTCTTGCCTTGCCATTGCGAGTTCACTTGCGCTTTTTGCCAGAAGTTTTTGCAGCCTGTGTTGGAGATGGTGCCGGCGGCGCGACGGCGTCTTTTATTGCAAGCACCCCGCTTATCGCGTCGCGCAGCTGCTTCATTGCACTGCGCGCCAAGTCGCCTGCAAAAAGGGTCGCGCTGCCCTGGCGCACTTCCAGGCGAATGAATTCGGGCGCAAACTCGCGCATTTCCTCGTCAAGCACCTTGGGATAGCGCAAGGGCGTCAAGTTGAAAATGATGTTGCCTCCAAAAGCGCCTTGCCTTGCTTTAGGGCTTCGCGCGTGCTCCAATTGCATTGCGTGCTTTGGCGAAACTTGCCGCAACACGACGAGCAGCACTATGTTGGATGCAATAAGCGAGGCAAGGAAAACCAGTAGGGAAAAGTCGCCTGCAATTGCTGTGAGCACTACTGCCACGCCGCCAGTCCAGAAAAGCGAGTTTGTAAGCAAATCTTTTAGAAATTCCTGGTTCATTTAAATCACTCTGTAAACTTATTGGCGATAGCAGTTTATTTTGCTATTCCTTCCCCTGCCTCTCCTCCTGAATCTTCCGTATCAAGTGAGTGAGAAGTTTTGCAGGGATTAGCTTCACTATTTTTGCCCCAAGCTTGTTTTGAAAACCGGGTATTACCACGCGCTTGCCGTCCATTGCGCCGGCAAAGCCTGCCTGCGCCACTTTTTGCGCGCTCATCACGTTGCCCCCAAGTATTTTCGAGTTGAGCATTCCGGCAGTTTTTTGGAAATTCGTCCAAGTGGGGCCGGGGCAGAGCGCAGTGACGGTTACGCCGCTTCCCTCCAATTCTTCCGCGAGCGCCTGCGAAAACGAGAGCACGAATGCCTTTGAGGCGTAGTAAGCTGCCATCAGCGGGCCGGGCTGGAAGGCTGCAGTGGAAGCCAAGTTCAGTATTCGCCCGCTTTTTCTTTCAAGCATTTGCGGCAAAAACAGGCTGGTGAGCGCCACAAGCGAGTTGACGTTTACCTGCAGCATGTCGAGCTGCTTTTGCAGCGGAACTTTAGAGAATTTTCCGTAAGTTGCAAAGCCCGCGTTGTTGACAAGCGCGTCGACTGTGATTTTTTTCTTTTTCAGCTCGTCAAATATCTGCTGCGGCGCGCTTGCGTTGCTCAAATCTTTGGCGATAATCAGCGTGCTTGCGCCGTAGTTTTTCTCAAGTTCTTGGGCTGCCGCTTGCAGCTCTTTTTTCCCTCGCGCAGCTAAGACTAGTTGCCACCCGTCTTTGGCGAAGAGTTTTGCAAGCTCCAGGCCAATACCGGAGGAGGCGCCCGTGATGAGTGCAGTTTTGCCGAGTGGTTGCTTCAATTAATCACTTGCTTGAAAAGGAGTTTTGAAAATTCAAGGGAGAGCTTGGGAGGTGCCTAGTACCTTATGATTACGTTTTCGCCCAAGTTCACTATGTGCTGGAAGTCGAGGTCGATTTTCTGGCCCGCGTCGGTCTCGATTATGAAAGTGTCTTTCCTCTTGTTCACTCCAACTATTTTCCCAAGCAGCGTGCCAAGCTCGGTGTAGACTGACTTGCCTTCGAGGTGGAGTTTGGAGATGATGTCTTTCTTGAACTCTTTTGCCAAAGTGATTACAAAAAACATCACTACCACGGTGAGCAGGAGTGATACAAAGAAGTCGCTGAATGGAACAGCGCCCACCACCCAGTCGGCTGCGCTGTTGAAAAGCAGCCAAAACAGCACCACTGCGCTTCCTGAAATAATGTAGCTCGGGTAGAGGTACTTTCTTTTCTCGTTGTAGGCTTCAAGCGCGCGGCCAAAAATCACCAGCATCACCGCTATCATCAGCAGCGCCTGCTCTTTTGCAAAAATTGCGGCAAGTTTTACAAACTCGTGCTCGCCGGAAGCGGATGCGCGCGAGATTCCTAGCCCCAGTGAAACCAGTGCCAGCGGAAGCGCGCCAAAGTAGAAGACCGAGCTTACCCTGTCGAGGGAGAATTTGGTGTTGGCAATTGAGTGTGCAATGTAGTCTTCTATTCCAACTCCTTTTAGGATGAGGTATGCTCCAAGCAGGCCAATGAAGTAGCGAAGCCCTTCGCTTCCAATAAGAAAGTAGAGCAGCAGCGCCGCGCCCGGTATTCCAAAAACGATTCTGGCAAAGTGGGGTTCGCGCAGCTTGTCGAGTATTACAAAATAAGTTTTTTCCAAGTCCTTGGTTTGCTTTACGTATACTGTGTGCACCGAGTCGATTTTTACGCGAGACTGCACTAGCGGGAGGACTTGCTCGTCGCTTGCGCCGTCGCTTACAAACACGCACCCTTCCGGCTTGAAGTCGTGGAGCACTTTTTCAAGCTGCTTGACTATCTCCCTGTCTGCGTAATAGCCGAGCCTCCTGCTCCCTTGGATGCACGCAACTTCCACGTCGTGGGTTTTTGAAAGCTCGTCGTATAAGTGCACGCCTTTGAACATTGCGTTGGCGTCAACTTCCTCCGGGTCGGCAACTGCGAGTTTGGAAGCCGCTTCCCAGACTTGTTTCCTTCCGGTAACCGGCCCCTTAATTCCAGTCTTTTCGCCCAAGTCGTCGTCAATGTCGACTACCAGTATCAAAAGCCTTTTTTCAGCCATTGCAACCAACTAATTTTCCTTCAAGTTTGCAGCGCCATTTTGCTTTGCGCGCTGCAATAACATTTTGTCGAAGGTTTCTTTTAAACCAACTGAAGCGTTTAAATTCCGTTAAAGACACCTCAATGTGGTTTTGCAAATGCCGCACTTGATTGTTGGAATGAGGCTGCCTAGAATGGAGTTGCAGGGCGCCGAGCGGCCGCACTGGGACGTTGTTTCAGTGGATTTAGACAAGCACGACCAGCACAATTCGTTCAAGATTGGCAGGAAATCTTTTTCAGGCAAGAAGCCTGATGCCAAGCTCAATTTGGCAGTTCCGATGCTTAAGGGCGTTGTTTCCAAGAAGGCTTCTGTTGCGGGGGCGCCTGATTATTCGACTCACCTCGTTTCGGGCAGGCACTGGGCCTTTCATTGGGAGGAAGGGGCTAGGCAAGAGCCGCCGGTTGTGTTTTTAACTGGCGGCTGGGCACGCAACTCGACCAAGATTGACGGCGCAATTGCCATTAAGGGGATAGGCAGAAGGGACTTTGCCGAAGACGACGAAAAACAGATCGAAGTGCCTCATGGTGCGGTTGTGCACACTGAAGGCACGCTTTATGCAGTCGTTGACCGCGACGATTCACTGCATGATAAGTTAGCTGACCCGGAAAGCTTCGCAGAGTACGTTGGCAAAAGGCTGCGCGGCGCGGGCAAGTAGGATTTGATTTGCCACCAATTATCTTATAAACCACTTTCAACCGAATTACTACTGCAAAGTAGTTAGTTATTGTTTGGTGTTTTGCATGGCGGATCACGGAAGCGGGCATTCGGGTTCTGGTACTTCTCATGTAAGCAGCGGCTCTGCAAACAGGCAGGCTGCAGTGTTTGTAGCAATCCTGGCAGCAGCCCTTGCGCTGGCGTTGGGCAGCGTGCTTGTGCTAAAGCTCAACCCATTAGTTGCCTTTCTTTTGCTTGCAGTAGTCGCAATAGTTCTTGTTTTCCTTCCCAAAACCGAGGTTTTCACTGAATACGAGAGAGGCGTTCTTTTCCGGTTGGGTAAGTACGAGAAAACGGTTGGGCCTGGGCTTGTGATAACTTTCCCTGTTGTTGACAGGGTGGTGAGAATTGACATGCGCGACCAGCTGGTTGACGTGCCGCCCCAAGACGTGATTACGCGCGACAACATCAAGATCAACATTGACACCATAGTTTACACTCGGGTAGTGGATGCGCGCAAGGCAGTTGTTTCGGTTAAAGACTACCAGAGGGCCATTTCAGGCATCTTGCAGGCCGAAATTCGCAACATTGTCTCGAAAATGGATTTAGAGAACGTGCTTGAAAAGACAGAGGACATCAACTTGCTTTTGACCCGCCGGGCAAAGGAAACTGCCGACCAATGGGGAGTCACTGCAACGCGAGTGGAAGTTGAGCACATAATCCTGCCGCCTGCACTCACCGACGCCATGAGGCAGAGGAGGGAGGCGGAAGAGAAGAAGGCGCGCGTGATAATCGAGGCTGAAGCGCGCACTGCCTATGTAAGCGCGCTTAACGAGACTGCAAGCAAGCTCTCGCCTACAACGATGCAGTACCTTTACCTCGATTCGCTAAAGAGGATTGGTGAGTCGGGTTCGACTAAAATAGTGCTGCCAATGGAGCTAAGCTCGTTTCTTGAATCAATTACCTCGCGCTTTGGCGGCAACAAGTAGGCTTGCGTGTTTTTAGTGCCTTGTGGGGCGAAACATACGATTTTTTAACCCCCGGCAACCAAATTTTATCGTATAGATTCGCTTGTTTTTGCAGTGCGAGTTTCAAGTTTTAATGCAAGTACCTGAATTTTCTTGGAGTAGGTTGTGGTTTATTTGAGTGAAATTGTAAAGCCCGGCGACTTGCTTGGCGTGTCGGAAGAGTTTGTCGCAGGCTCGGGTACTTTCGAGGAAAACGGCAAGATATACGCCTTGTTCCTTGGAGTTGCGCAGCGCGACTCGCAGGCACGCAAGATAAGCGTTGTTGGACGGAAGGAAGTGCGCCCCCTTAGGGAAGGCGACTTGGTTTTTGGAGTTGTGCAACAGCTCTACGAAGCAATGACTATGATCCGCTTTTTGCCAGCCCCAGTTGGAAATGAAGTGCCCGCTGGAGGCGACACTGCGTTTATACGGATTTCAGAGCTGCAAAACGGCTACGTTGAACAGCTCCGCGATTGCATACGCGTGGGCGACTTTGTAAAAGCCCGAGTGCTCAGCGTCGGCGCGCTTGCAACTTACCTTACGCTCAAAGAAAGGGATTTGGGTGTCGTGCGCGCACTTTGTTCAATGTGCCGCGCAGAAATGAGTGCAGACGGCGCGGGCGGATTTGTCTGCCCCTCTTGCGGCTCGCGGGAAACGCGAAAAACTCCCTCGAGCGGAGAAGCTTCCAGTGAAAGCGAGGGCAGCGAAGGCGGCTGGCAGCGCGACCGCGAAAGAAACAACCGGCCAAGCGGCAGGGGCGGCTTTGGCGGCGGACGCGGAGGCTCTCGAGGCGGTGGCTTTGGCGGCGACAGTGGCGGCCGTTCGGAAGGCAGGGGCGGATTTAGGCGTTAAGGCAGCGGGCGAAGTTTGGAAATTCAAATGAGTTAAGTTGTTTTAATATTCAAAAAGTTTTTGGGGTGCATTGGCTTGGAAGCAAAGTTTCTCAGCAAGGAAAAGGATTTGGTTGAAGTCCAGTTCAACGACTGCGACGAGGCAATGATTCGCCTTGTAGTGGAGAAGCTCTCGCAAGACAAGAAAGTAGGTTTTGCGGCAGTGACTCTCGACCATCCGCTCACCGCCAACCCTGTGCTGCGCGTGAAGGCGTCGAACGCAAAAGACGCAATTGAGAAGGCAGTTGAGGCAGTCATTGACGAAGTTGCAATGGCGCAAAAGAAGTCAAAGGCCCTCTAAACCACTTTTTCTTTTCATTTTCTTTCCCTTACCTGCACTACTTTTATTGATGCTCTCCCTTGATTTGTTTCGAATTACTTCACTTTTCCCTTCGGGCGTTTAGTTGTCATTTGGTGGACTGGCTTGGATTTGCTTTCTCTGGCACAAAAATATAGGACGATATGCGCAGCAGCGCTGGTGGCAGTTTGCGTGCTGGGCTTCTATTTCACGCGCTCGCCTGTTTTCTCCATGCTCGGTTTTTTTGCAATAATCTCGCTTGTGCTAGTGGACCTGTTTTTCTCAAATGAAGCAAGTCCTTCCAAGGCAAGGGGGAAAAGCGCAGGCCAAGAGGATTGGAAAAAATCCTTGATTGAATTGGGGCAGGCTCTTGGGCTGGCCCTCATAGCGTGGTTTGCGCTGCAATTTGTTCTGCAAACAAACGCGCCGCTCGACGTAGTCACTTCCTGCAGCATGCTGCCAAACTTGGAGAGGGGTGACTTGATTTTTGTAAAAGGAGGCGTGCCCAACGCGCCTGTAGTCAATTTTTCAGGCAGCCTTGAGTCATTGAAGGGCGAGTTGTTTGCGCCAAAGAGCCCCTGCACTGTATTGGTTGCAGGCAAGCCGGTTGCAACTGCGTGTACTACTGCGCTGATTTACAAGAGCGTAACCGTGCCAGCTTCGCCGCCCACTTCCAACGACGTGATTGTGTTCGAGCCCACCCCAAGGGATTATGGGTTGATTGTGCACCGCGCGGTTGCGCGCTTTTCCAACGGGACGCACGAGTTCTTTTTCACAAAAGGCGACAACAACCAGGGGGTTGACCAGGAGAGCCGCTTTCTAGAGCCCGTGCCTCGGCAAGACGTAAAAGGTTCGGTTGCCTTCCGCATTCCCCTAATTGGTTTCCTAAAGCTGTTTCTTTTCATGCAGTTTGACGAGCCAGCCGGCTGCAAGCAAGTGCTGAAGGCTGGCAGTTAAGCCAAGTGGAAAACTACCCTAGTTATGCAGAGAGTATGTCAATGTAGATTCGCTTGCCTGCGCGCGAGAATGCAATGTGTTCGTTGCCTTTGATGTGCAGGCTTTTTTCCAAGTCTTTTGGCAGCCGGAAAATTATGCCGCGGCTGGTCTTGGTGAGTTTTCTGCCTAGCTTTATCGGCTCTCCCCACAAGCCGAGCTTTTTAGCTGCCTCAATCATTTTCTGGCCTTCCTTTTCCCCAATGAATTCTTCCCCGCATTGGGCGCATCTGTCACCTACTTCGACAAAAAAATGGCCATCAATTTCTGAGATAATGTCGCTTGCAGGCGCCAGGGTGCCTTGTTCGCACGACGGGCATTTCATTGTCTTGCTCATTTCGATCCCTCCGCTCCACTTATTACAAAGATTGTTTCAAATTCACGATAGTAAACAAAAATTATCTTTCTGCTTCCCTTGTAATGTGCCTCGAACTTTTGTTTCCCAACTCTCTCCATTTTGGACTCTTTTAGCGCCTCGCGCAAGTCGCGGTAGTTATTTAAATATTCAGATGCGGTGCGCTCAAATTTTTCTCCAAAGCAGTTGTCTCACGCTCTCAGCTGCGTTTACATTGGTCGCATGCCCGCAACCATCCTCCTCAAATTTCTCGCAAACGCTGGGGAAAATTTCAAGGCCTTTACCGGCTCCACTCCCGGAGCTGGCTGTGGCGGCTCGAGCGGGCGCAGGGGCTCGCGCCTTCGCTCTGGCTCGGGCGGGGCCGGACGCGGGGGAGTAGCCGGGCGGGGCCTTGGTTTCACGGGCGGTTCTTTCGGTGGGGCAGTCGGCATTTTTCTACGCCTCAAATTCCTCTCCATCAGCCCACTTTCTGTGCACTTTGGCAGCGTCGCGCCTTATCTTTCGGCCTCGCGCTTCGATTTCACCGGGCTTGCCGTGGGCATCAAACAATTTCGTGACGTGCCTCTCCAAATCCGTTGCTGGAAAAAGCGAGAAGGCGGCGATGTGCGAGAGCGCGTCCTTTGGCCCAATCGCTTTTCCCAAAAGAGCCGCTGCGGGAGGGCCGGCAAGGAAGTGAATTATTTCCGCAGCGGGGTCGTTGGTCTGGTTGTGGAAAGCATTTATTTCCCGTTCAGTAAGCTGGCCGGGCTTTGGCAGGCCGTGCGCAAAAGCGGTTTCCACAATTGCCTTTGAGATTTCTTGAACCAGGATTGGGAAAGTCACTGCCCGCGCGAAAGCCCTTGGCTTGCCCCCTTCCCACCGCAACCCGCTTGCGCCGGCAACGAAGGGCGGCGCGCCCATTCGCTGGAATTGGGGCGCTATTTGGAAATTGGTCAACTGAGCGAGGCTGGAGTGAAGCGCGTGCAAGTCCGCAAGGCCGGGGCTTATTTCCTCCAATTCTTTTCTCGCCATTATTGGGGCGGCGCGCATGTGGTTGAGGGCCCAGCCGGAAATGAAGAGGTTATGCACGTGCCGCCTGTCAATCCACTTCCTGGCTCGCACGGTGGCATCTTGCTCAGGCCTTTGCCGAAAGTCGTTTGGGATGGGATCGTGCTCCAACTCTATTCGGTCCCCAAACAACGAGTCCAGCTCGCCGCGCGAAATCGAATACAGCTCGCAAACCGTTTTCTTGGCGAGTTCAACCAATTTCCCTTCGTGTCCTTTCTCAATTGACTGAATCCTTCGCTCTAACGAGATGACTCCCTGGATAGGAACTTGTTCCACCAGCCGGCTTGTCTCGCCCTCCTGCAACGCGCCTCGCTGCACGAGCCTTTCCGCCGCCTCCCGGGCAGTCCGCTTTTGCAGCCCGTACTCTCCTGCAAGCATTTTCCCGAGTTCGGAGTGCGAAAAAACCGCGTGCTTTCCGAAGCGAGTCCTTCCTTCCAAAAGCATGCTGGCAACGAGTCTGTGTGGCATGCAAAAATCATTGCAGCGCGGCTATTTAAAACAACCTCGAACGCTATTCAATGCATGGCAATCGCCGACATGCTTCGCAGGCTTTACTCTTCCTTGCAATTGAAATGGCGGCAAAAAGCCGCTAGACGCAAGGAAGTGAAGAAAATGAGCGAGAAAAACTGGTTGCAGAGAACCAAAGTACTAAGGAAGCAGTACCCTGCGTATTTCACTGAAGAACTGCGCGAGCACCATGCGAGCTTGGCTGAGCTGCACGACGCAACGCCACAAAAAAACCAAGACGCGGCGTACACGCTAAGCGCAGCAAGCAAGGCGTTAGACAAACACCCACAGCACGCAAAACAACTCTTCGAACTTGCGCACGCAACACTACAAAAAAACCAAGACACTTGGAGAACGCTAGGCGCAGCAAGCCGGGCGCTAGCCAAACACCCCCAGCACGCACCAGAAATCTTCGGACTAGCGCACGCAGCACTACAAAGAAACCAAAACGCTTTTGTAACGCTAGGCGCAGCAAATGTGGCGCTACGAGAACACTCTCCGGAAAAGATTTTTGAAGTGGCGCAAGCGGCGTTTGCAGGCAACTTAAGCGCTAGGCAAGCAATCAACAACTACGTTAGAATGATGAAGGGGAGAAAATGAGCAAGAAAATAAATTGGGCGAAGAGGGCTCAAGAACTCAAGAAGCGATACCCTGAGCATTTCTCTGAAGAACTGCGCGAGCACCACGCGAGCCTGGCTGAACTGCACGACGCAGCACTACAAAAAAATCAAGACGCTGGGAAAACGCTATACGCAGTAACAGGGGCGCTAGCCAACCACCCCCTGCATGCGCCAGAAATCTTCAAACTAGTGCACGCAGCACTACGAGCAAACCAAGACGCTGGGGAAACGCTACGCGAAGCAAGCTCGACGCTAGCCCGACGCCCTCAGCACGCAAAACAACTATTCGAACTGGCGCACGAGGCAATACAAAAAGAACAAAACGCTGGGAAAACGCTAAGCGAAGCAAGGCAGGCGCTAGCCGAACACCCCCGGCACGCTACAGAAATTTTCAAACTGGCGCACGCGACACTGCAAAAAAACCAATGCGCGTGGATAATGCTAAAAGCAGCACGCGAGGCGCTAGACAAACACTCCCAACACGCTACCGAAATTTTCAAACTGGCGCACGCGACACTGCAAAAAAACCAAGACGCTGCCGGAACGCTATACTCAGCAACCGGGACGCTAGCAAAACACCCCCAGCACGCGCAAGAAATCTTCAAACTGGCGCACGCGGCACTGCAAAAAAACCAAAACGCTTGGACAACGCTAAACGCAGCACACGCGGCGCTATACAGATACCCCCAGTTCGCAGCAGAAATCTTCAAACTAGCGCACGCAACACAACAAAAAAACCAAGACGCGAGGCTAACGCTAGGCACAGCAAGCGAGGCGCTAGACGAACACGCTCCAGAAAAAATCTTTGAAGTCGCACACGCGGCGCTCGCACGCAACTTAAACGCCGCGCAAGCAATCAGGAACTACGTTAAAACAATGAAGGGGAGAAAATGGGCGAGAAAATAAACTGGGCAGATAGGGCTGAAGAACTGAAGAAGCAATACCCCAGGCATTTCACTGAAGGACTCCGTGAACACCACGCGAACCTAGCCGAACTACACGACGCAACGCCACAAAAAAACCAAGACGCTAGGAACACGCTAAAAGCGGCAAGCAAGGCGCTAGCCGAACACCCCCAGCACGCAAAACAATTTTTCGGACTAGCGCACGCAACACTACAAAAAAACCATAACGCTATTGCCATGCTAACAGAGGCAAGGCATACGCTAGCCGAACACCCCCAACACGCACCAGAACTCTTCAAACTAGCACACGCAACACTACAAAAAAACCAAGACGCTTGGAACACGCTAAAAGCGGCAAACAATGCGCTAGACAAACACCCCCAACACGCACCAGAACTCTTCAAACTAGCACACGCAACACTACAAAAAAACCAAGACGCTTGGAACACGCTACGCACAGCAAGCGATGCGCTAGCCGAACACCCCCAGCACGCACCAGAACTCTTCAAACTAATGCACGCGGCAATACAAAAAAACCAAGACGCTATTGAAACTCTATGCGCAGCAAGCTGGGCTCTACGAGAACACGCTGCAGAAAAAATCTTTGAAGTGGCGCACGCGGCGCTCGAAAAAGGCTTCGCGGTAAGGCAAGTTTTAAGTAACTACAGGAAGATTCTCTAGCTATTATCTTAAATCCAGTCCTCGTATAAGAAAAGAGTTTGAAAATAATTGAAATCGGGTGAAATGAACTTGCCAGAGGAATACGAGCACACTGATTTACATAAGCTCTTGCAATCGGGGCACACTGCTTTCCTGAAGCTCTTGGAAGCGGGTCTTATGCCCACTTCCGAGCTTGTCAAAGCGTACTTGGAAAAACCTCCTGGGGAGAGGCAGGGATACGTAAAGCAGTTGCAGAAGCGCGTAAGTCACTTGGCCGAGACTGAAGCGCCCGAGGACGAGGTTGACAGGGCGCTGATGCAGACCGTATTCACCGGCGCGAGCGAAGAGGAGATAAGCCAAGCAGTGCAGCTTGCGGCAAAAAGCGCGCGCCAGCCTCTCTTTGCCGGAGAGCCCATACGCTTTACCGTAGGCAAGGGGGAAGTGGACTACTCCGCAGCCAGCGTTGAGCCTGCCAATGAAGTGGCTGCGCTGGTGCGCAGGCCGTTGGCCGAGCAAGCGCTGGAAATACTCGGGCAAGCGCGTGAATTGGGGCCGAAAATCCGCAGGAGCTTCGTCAGCGAGTTCGGAGGGCAGGGAGCAGAAAAACTCGAGGCTCAACTGCCTAAAGCCAGCGAAGCGCAAGTGGCGGATACTCTAGGCAGGGCCGCGAAAGTGCTTTACGCAAGTTACCATCAAGACAGCAGCCCAAAGGCGCTTGAACTCGCCGACAAGGCGAGCCTCGCACTCGCTCACCACGAGAACCCGGCGCTTATGCAGGCAAGCGGCCACGATTTGCTGCTCAACGCGCACGAGCTTGTTACAGACAGGCTGCACGACGTGCGGGGGAGAATCTTGCAGCAGGTGGAAGGCAAGTTCCTTGAAACGGTTGGAAGACACCCGCTTGGCAAGAAAATCGTCTTGCCGCGCCTGCAAGAGGCAGCGGCTGCGGGAAAGCCAATAGTCAGGGAGCTTAAGGAATTGATTGCGCGCGTAAAAGCGCTTCAGAGAAAAGCAGGCGGCGGGAGCAAACTCCAAAAAACCGAATTCCTGAGCAACCTGGTGGCAGTGCTGGAAACTTCTTGGACACGCCTGCATCCAGTCAGCCCCTTCGCGCAGGAGCTGGCCAAAAAACTGGCTGAGCAAACTTCTAAAATAAGAGTGTCCACAGCAGCCGGCAAGGACGAAGTTGCCCTCGTGGCGAGCAACAGGGTGGGCGACAGGCTCGTTAAGCACTATAGCGACGACTGCGTTTCCCCCGATACAGCTGACGCGATTGACAACGTCCGGATCCACATTGGAGGCAAGTGGATGGGAAACGCTTACACTGCAACCGGCACGCACGGGGAAAACAAAGTGCTTTTGGTGGACGCACTGCAACTGTCCAAGGAAAGCGAAGTCAACCAAAGGGACTTCGTGAAGCAGACTGTCGAGAGTTTGTGGAATCGCGCCCAGAAGCACGCTTTCGACGCCATAGTAATGTCGAGCCAGAAAGCTTTCTGGAGCAACCGAAACCTGGTGCAAAACGCAGTCGGAGCCTTGTACGGCGACCGAAGGACGATAAAAGGCGTTAGTTTCGAACGCAACGTCAGCAACCTCCAGAGCGTCAAGCACGGCGAATACCTCATCGTGGCCGGGAGAATCAAGTAAAATCACTTGCCGAGAAAAAGGACGTGAAAAGAAAGTGACTAAAACAGACTGGCTGGAGCGGGCCAAAGAACTGAAGAGTAAATACCCTAAGTATTTCACTGAAGAACTGCGCGAGCATCACGCGAGCTTGGCTGAACTGCACGACGCAACACTACAAAAAAACCAAGTCGGGTGGGAAACGCTAGGCGCAGCAACAGAGGCGCTAGACAAACACCCCCAGCACGCAAAACAACTCTTCGGACTAGCGCACGCAACACTACAAAAAAACAAAAACGCTTGGAGAATTCTAATCGCAGCAAGACGGGCGCTAGGCGACTACCCCCAGCACGCAAAACAACTCTTCAAACTAGCGCACGCAGCACTACAAAAAAACCAATACGCGTGGGAAACGCTAGACGAAGCAAGTGGGGCGCTAGATATACACCCCCAGCACGCACCAGAAATCTTCGAACTAGCGCTCGCGGCGCTGCAAAGAAACCAAAACGCTGGGAAAACGCTACGCGTAGCAAGAGAGGCGCTACAAGAACACGCTGCAGAAAAAATCTTTCAAGTGGCGCACGCGGCGCTAGCAAGCAATTTAAACGCAGTGCAGGCAATCAAGAACTACGTTAAGGTAATGAAGGGGAGAAAATGAGCGAGAAAATAAATTGGGTGGCAAGGGCTGAAGAACTGAAGAAGCGATACCCTGCGCATTTCCTTGAAGGACTGCGCGAGCACCACGCGAGCCTGGCCGAACTGCACGACGCGGCACTACAAAAAAACCAAGACGCGGGGCAAACGCTATACGCAGCACACCGGGCGCTAGACAAATACCCCCAGCACGCGCCAAAAATCTTCAAACTAGCACACGCGGCGCTGCAAAGAAATCAAGACGCTTGGCTAACGCTAGGCGCAGCAACCGGGGTGCTAGCCGACAACCCCGAGCACGCAAAACAATTCTTCGAACTAGCGCACGCGGCACTACAAAAAAACCAAAACGTTGGGAAAACGCTAGGCGCAGCAAGCGGGGCGCTAGCCGAACACGCGCCGGAAAAAATCTTTCAAGTGGCGCACGCGGCGCTCGCAAGCAATTTGAATGCCGCGCAGGCAATCAGGAACTATGTTAAAATGATGAAGGGGAGAAAATGAGCAAGAAAGTAAATTGGGTGGAGCGGGCTGAAGAACTGGGGGAGGGGTAAAGCGTGCATGAAATGAAGCAGGGCTGGATCCGTTTTTTCAGCTTAGCTGGCTATATGCACTAGTTTCTATCGAAGCCGAGTGCATTTTTGCATTTTCGCCCGTCGCAATCATTTTAAGGCTTTCGAGCCACTAAAATGGCGTCGGAGGCTGCGCATTTTGGGGCGTTTCTTGCGGCGTTTTTTGCGTTTACAAGTGTTTCTGCGAGAGGGTGGTTTGAATGGAGTTCGTTGTGGGCGATGCGCGTTTTTTCAAGCAGTGCACTGACGCTATTTCAAACCTCATCGACGAGGGCACTTTCGAAGTCACGCAAAAAGGGCTTTCCCTGCGCAGCATGGATCCCTCGCAGATTGCAATGGTCGACTTCAACCTGCCTAAGGAGGCTTTCGAAAAGTTTTCAGTCGACGACAAGGCAAGCTTTGGAGTAAATTTAGTTGACTGGGGCAAGGTGCTTGCGCGCTCGCGCTCAAGCGAAAAGCTAACGGTGTCCCTTGAGGAGAGGGAAAGCAAGTGCGTACTGGAGTTTATGGGCGAAAGCAAGCGCCAGTTTCGCATGCCGTTGCTTGACTTGGGTGGGACGGCCCCGCAGTTGCCAAAGATTGCCTTCGACTCGCAGATAAAAATCAAGGCAGGCGCTTTCAAGGCAATGCTTCACGACGCGGGCCTGCTTTCCTCGCACGTAGTGCTTCACACTAAAGACGGAGAGTTTTTTGTCGAGGCGCACGGCGACAGCGGCGACTTGGTTGTAGAAACCAAGAAGGATTCGCAAAGCATCTCGGAACTAACTGTTCACGCGCCTGCCCGCGCAATGTTCCCGTTCGAGTATTTGGATGACTTGAGCAGGGCGGCTTCAGACGATTCAATAGTTGAGATTTCGCTCAAAAACGACGCGCCGGTGAAGGTGTCTTACTCGGTTGGCGGCAAGGCAGAGCTGTCGTATTACCTTGCTCCACGCGTTGAAACAGTTTAAATTCATCAAGCGAGTAATCATTGTGTTTCCCGGAGTTGCATTGTTGTGAAAACCATTTTGTTCTCATGTGCCTCAATTGCGCTGGCATTGGTTTTGCTAGGCTGCCTTGGCGGCTCGGCGGATACGCAAGCCAACCAGTCAGTTGCAGCTTCACCAAGCCCCCAGGTGTCGGCAATGGCCTCTGATGTCGTTGTAAACGGAAGCAAAGTCGCTGTAGACTACGTTGGATCTTTTGAGAACGGCACTCTATTCGACACCAGCATTGCAGCGGAAGCGCAAAAAGCCGGCTTGGCAGTGCCTGCCAACCTGCAGCCCCTTGAATTCACTGTAGGGCGCGGCGCTGTAATACCGGGCTTTAACGACGCATTGATTGGCATGAAAGTGGGCCAGGAAAAGACGGTCACGATACTTCCTTTGCAAGGCTATGGAATGCCTAGCAGTGAGAACGTAGTTGCGGTTAATGCCAGCCAGCTTGACCAAAGCGGCGGCGTGCCTAAGGTTGGAATGCAGGTTTCCAACGCATATGGAGCGCGGGGTTTAATTTCTGCAGTTGGCAACGGGACTGTCACAATAGATTTCAACCCGCCCCTTGCAGGCAAGACGCTAGTGTTCAAGGTAATTTTGCGCAAAATAGGCTAGAGCAGCCCGCTCATCTTTTTTTTACTTTTTTTCAAAGTAGCTCATGGTTTCCGCAACAGTGTAGAGCGAGCCTGTGATAAGAACCATTCCATCGTTGCCGCACTCGTCCAATGCCTTTTGCAGCGCGGCATCAACTGATTCTTCGACCTCAATTTTCTCCGCGCCAAAAAACGCCCCGGCTTTTTGTGCCAGTTCTTTTGCGGGCACCGCCCTCTCGGTTTTAGGTTGGCAGGCGATGAACTTCTTTATATTCATTGAACTAAATTCTTGCAATATTCCTTGAGCGTCCTTGTCTTTGAGCACTCCGCAAACGAGAATCACTTTTCTTTGCGGCCACAATTCGTTTACCGATGATGCAAGTGCGCGTGCGGCTGCGGGGTTGTGGGCGCCGTCGAGCACAACAAGCGGA
>Ga0209515_10001966_pt1 | contig 32631 bp, 32 predicted proteins | sample Subgroupgradi54m_FD_187454 | JGI IMG/M metagenome (GOLD analysis project Ga0209515, IMG submission 187454) | Subsurface groundwater microbial communities from S. Glens Falls, New York, USA - GMW60B uncontaminated upgradient, 5.4 m (SPAdes)... ... | reverse complement strand
AACAAATGCTACATGGAGAAGTTTATAATGCAAAAAAAGCATCAGAAAGTAGGGCAAAATAGCCGCAAGCATAGCCTTAAAAAGCGGTTTATGAATCATATTAAACCTCGTTTTCAAGCTTGCCCGCCTTTGGCGGGACGATTCTCACTCTATCTTGCTCCATATAACAAGCAGAGTAAAGCGGTTTTAATATCCCTTCAATTTTATAATTTTTTCGTGCTGACGGATTTTTTCGAGCGCTTTTGCTTCGATCTGCCTGATGCGTTCACGAGTAACGCCGAATTCCTTTCCTACTTCTTCCAAGGTATGCGTGATCCCGTCATCCAAGCCGAAACGCATGCGTAGAATTTTCTGTTCTCTCGGCATTAAATCAATCAAAATTTCTGTAATATGATCTTTGAGTAACTTCCGCGCCGCCTCTTGCGACGGAGAAAGCGTTTTTTCGTCTTCAATAAAATCTCCAAGCATTGAATCTTCGTCGTCCTCCCCAACAGGCGCTTCCAACGAAACTGTTTCCTGGGAAATTTGCTGGATGTGGTGAATTTTTTCTAAATCCACCCCCATTTCCGACGCCAACTCTTCCGCCAAAGGATCTCGCCCCAAATCTTGGGTAAGCCTTCTTTTTACCTGTTGATATTTAGAAATAGTTTCTACCATATGTACCGGAATTCGAATCGTACGCGCCTGATCAGCCAACGCGCGGGTAATCGCCTGCCTGATCCACCACGTAGCATAGGTAGAAAATTTGTACCCTCTTCTCCAATCAAATTTCTCAACCGCACGAAAAAGTCCCAAGCTTCCCTCCTGAATAAGGTCCAGGAGCGTTAAACTGGGCGAGCGGCCAACATATTTTTTGGCAATGGAAACAACCAAACGCAAGTTAGCTTGCGCTAATTTATTTTTTGCGTCTTCATCCCCCGCTTCTATCCGCCGCGCAAGTTCCTTTTCTTCTTCCGCCTTCAGAAGCGAAATGCGGCCGATTTCTTTGAGATACATTTGCACCGAATCGCCGGCTGAAATTTCCATTTCATGCCGATGGCCTTTTTTGGGTTTTTCTTCAGTTTCTAAAAGCTCTTTAGATTCTAAAACATCGATGCTGTTCGATTCAAAACGAGAATACAAATCTTCCAAAAATAACACATTGTATTCGATATGCGGAAAGATATTTAAAATTTCAGCATACGTGATAAATCCCCGATCTCTTCCTTTTTTCATCAACGCTTCTACTTTTTCTTCGCTGAATTCTTTTTTGAGAATTGCTTTAGATACCTTTAAAGAAACGGGTTTCCCCGCTGATTTTTTTTTCTTGGAAACTTTTTTTATTTTTTTGCCAGAAACCGGCTTTTTATTTTTTTGTTTTTTGGGCATATGGCTCATGTAATTGCGAAAGTTTTTTGGAAACATGCCGAAACTCCAAAAGCAATGCATCGGCACTCTCGAGTTTTAATTTTTCAGCTTGGCGTATTTCCTCCCCTAAAGAACCGAGCCTTTCCCGCAAGTATTCACGCTCAAGTTCCCGTTGGCACTTTAAAAATTCTGCTTCGACATCCTCCATTCCCCGCCTATCGGCAGGCAAGCTCTCTAAAAAGAGTTCAGCTTCCAGCATAAGACGAGAAATGAAATCTTTCAATGCCTCGCCCGTAGGGCCGCGGCCGAGAGCTGCTAAATCCTGCGAATCACGGTCAGTAAATTTTACTTCGGCAAATACGGGTTTTCGTTTAGCTGAAAATAAGGCGTCTGCCAATGCAAGATTAGGAATTTTTAAAAAATTTGGATAGATTGCGATCATCCCCAGCACGCGATCTTCCAATAATTCTTTCCGTGAACGCAAGGGCGATGCTTCTAAAGATTTGTATTCTGTATTTTGAAATTTTGCATCAACCATAGAACTTTTTTTCAAAGTGGACCAAATGATTTCTTCTTTGATATTGAGCATACTGGCAACTTCTTTTATCCAATGAGCGCGTTCCAATTCAGACCCCAAAGAAGAGACAACCGGCAAAACACTTTTTTGAATTTCCTTGCTTAATTCCGAAGTTCCTATCGGATAACGGGATACCGCTGAATCAATATAAAACTTAACAATGTGGCGCGCCTCGGCAACGGCGTTCTGCCACGTATTCCCGCCTTCCAAAACAGCGTCCGCGGGATCCTTTACTCCGTTTAATTTCACTACTCGAATATCGAAATTTTCTCCAAGCGCCAAATCAATCCCTCGTTTTGCCGCTCCTTCTCCCGCCAGGTCCATGTCAAATGCTGCAATTAACGTATCACAAAATCTTTTTAAAATTTTGATGTGATCGGCGGTTAACGCGGTGCCTGATGAAGCAACAATATTTTTAACGCCCGCCTGATACGACATGATCATATCCATGTAGCCTTCGACAACAATGCACTCCCCCTTTTGCAAAATTTCAGTTTTGGATTTATTGAGTCCATAAAGAATTTTGCTTTTTTGGTAGAGCTGTGTTTCCGGAGAATTGATGTACTTTGATTCGTTTGGTTTATCGGTAAAAATTCTTCCTCCAAACGCAATTACTTTTCCCATTTGGTCGCAAATCGGAAACATAATTCTCCCGCGAAATCGATCGTAGTAATTTGCGCCAAAGCGGTTGGTCTGCGACATAATTACCAAGCCTGACTTTTCAATTTCAGTATCCGAAAAACCATTTTCTTTCAAATGAATGCTTAATTCCCGCCATTCGTCGGGGGCGAATCCCAAACGAAATTCTTGGAGAGTTGCCTCTTCGAGTCCGCGTTTTCTCAAATAGTCCAAAACGGGTTGGAATTCTATTAATTTTGATTCAAAAAATTTTGCCGCCGCTTCGTGCAAAACATATAATCGCTGGCGCTCGCTCCGATGAGCAGTGTCTTCTTTTTTTAGTTCTACTCCTGTTCGCTCCGCCAGAGCCCGAAGGGCGTCGGGAAATTCTTGCCCTTCAATTTCCATAAAAAATTTAAAAACATCGCCTCCCTTTCCGCACCCGAAACAATGCCAAATTTGCCGAGCGGGAGACACAAAAAAGGAAGGAGTTTTCTCACCATGGAACGGACAGCATGCCCGGAAACTTGCGCCAGCTTTTTCGAGACGAAGATAGGTCCCGATAAAATCCACAAGGTTGATCCGGTTTTTTATTTCTTCTATCATGGGCGCGATCTTTTTTTTACATCCACAAAGCTATGAGAGACCCCATCACCATGAGTTGAACAAGATAATACCCCGCATCAATTAATAAAAGTTTGAATGGTTTTTCTTGAAACAATGCTTGGCCAGTTTGGATGGTTGCCACAAATCCCAGCCAAATCCAAAACCCCAACTGCATCCCCTGGCCTACCGTTTTGGCATTCGTATATGCCGCAAAATGCGCGAGCACATAACTCGTAATTAAAGATCCGATAAAAACAACTAAATACGCTCTTGTTGCCTTGCCTTTCATGGTTTCCATTTCTGATTCCGATTTTCCTATGAGAGCCATCCATGCTTTGCCAAAAACTTTTGGAGAATACCAAATAGAGCCGATGATCATACTTGAAATCGCGCCCACCAACACTGCCCAAAAATTAACATATATTTGTATCATGGGTTTATGATACCCGATTTTTAAATATCCTTCAATGTGTCGCTGAATTTGAGATTGTATTTTTTATTTTTATAAAATTTGCCGATCAAGTAATTAATGAGCCAAGTTGCTAAAATAATTACGGCAAAATAAATCACGCCAATGGCAGTAACCGATGGCAATTCGTTTCGCGCCAAATATCCGATGATGCCAGATATGACGCCGACACTGGTGATGACTTGGAGCGATTGAATGCCGCGACTGGTACCCTGATTTTTTATTTCAATAATATTGAAAACAGCAGACGCTAAATAATCGCTGGTCATTTTCCAAATTTCTTTAATATAATCGAGCGTATCGGCAAGCACTTCAAATTTAAACTGAAATAACGTCTTTAATTCTTCTTCCAAGTTGAGCCCTTTGGCAACTGAAGACCGCGTCCGAATATAAGAGCCCATTTGATTGATTCTATTTGAAATAAGGCTGATGGTTTTTTGATAGGAATCCAACCGGCCTCTTATTTCTTCAACTTCCCTACCCGGTATGGATTTTCGTTCTTTAATATCCGCAATTTCTTCCCAGATAGTGCGGTGTATATTCAAATATTTTTCCAGCTGATCTTTAAATTCTCTGAAAAATATTTGCATTTCAACCAACTCCGAAATGACATTTTTTGAATCGGTGGATGACACCACAAAAATAAACTTCGGAGTTTTATCAACCACAATTTTATGGGAAATAATTTTGCTATACACTTCTCCAAATGCTGATGGCACTTCAAAATTTTGCGGCTCTTCGCTCTGCAAGCTCACCACAACCGGGTGCGCAGTTTTAATGTTTGCCAAAACCTTCGGCGTTGGGGCACCCTGCGAAAAAATATATGAGAGCGCGGGGTTGAAAATATTTTCAAAATAATTTTCCAAAATGGCATCTGCGCTATGTATATCTCGAGATTCGATTTCCAAAATATAGAGCCCGTCTTCATAATACCGGATCTCAATCCCGCTTTCTGTTCGAGCTTTAATAAATTCCAAATATCCCGCTTCGCGGGATATTTCTTTAATTTCAAAAAGCTTCTGAAATTCTTTTAATTTTTCCGGAGATAATTTTAAATTTGATGACCCGCGGGCCAATAAATCATACACTTCGCTTAAATGGAGCGTTGTCCTTTGATACCACCCGCCGTAGGTTATTTTAAAATTTAAATCATTCGGATTCATAAAAATATGATATCACAATCTACCAATCGCCCGAAGCGCCGCCTCCGCCAGAACTCCCTCCGCCGAACCCGCCAAATCCTGAGCCCGACGAAGGACCTCCGCGCCCGCTTCTATCCATCCATATCATCCACGGAGTTTGTATTCCCAACGCCTTATTTTTTTGATACGAACGAGATGTAAAATAATCAAAAATAAACCCTAATGGAATTAAAATAATAAATGAGATGGCGCCAATATATATAAAACTAAAAAGAAGACTGATGAGGCCGGCAATCATTGCTCCGACCACTCCGCCTCCCCACCATGATTTTGTCCGAGGAAGCGCTCGCAACGAAATAAAAAAAACGATGAATATCAGCCACAAAAAAAGACTGTTGGTATTACTATCGTTAGTATTGCTCTGATCATTGGCTACCGGCAGAGCCTCGCCCTGAATCGCTTTTTCTATTTCATGTATTCCGTTGCTGATCCCAGAATAATAATCTCCATTTTTAAATGCCGGTTTCACCACACCATCCAAAATCGCAAAACTTTGCGCATCGGTTAGATTTCCTTCCAAGCCATAGCCTACTTCGATCCTGAATTTTCTATCATCCTTTGCTATTAAAAATAATACCCCGTTGTCTTTTCCTTTTTTGCCAATACCCCAATCTTGAAAAAGCTTCACCGCAAAATTTTCTATCGTATCCCCCTTGAGGCTTGGAATGGTCACCACTGCAATTTCGTTTCCAGTTGTTTTTTCAAAATTTTTGAGGTTTGTTTCAATGGTGTGGCGCTGGTCTTGAGAAAGCAGGCTGGCATAATCGTTAATAAAACCGGATGGCGTGCCGGGATTATTATATGCTCCGCCAAAGGACGGATAAAACGCGCTTGCCAAAGGAACCGCGCACAGGAGAAGAGCAAGTATTTTCTTCACAGATTTAAAAATTTACTTTTGGAGCTTCTCTACTGCCAGTGGTTGCTTGAAAATATGACCGCTCGCCAAAACCGTACCAAGACGCCAAAATCCGACTGGGAAATCCTTTCACCAATAGATTGTAGCCGCGAATTTGGTCGTTAAACCGTTGCCGCTCAACGCTGATTCTATTTTCAGCGCCTTCTAATTGCACCATCAACGTCTGAAAATTTTGCGCCGAATTAAGCTGTGGATAATTTTCCACAATCACCAAAAGCCGCGAAAGCGCCGATTCAACATCGTTTGCCGCTTGAACTTTATCATTCACGCTGGAGGCACCGGAATATTTTGATCGCGCCATAGCCAAATCGCCAAATACTTTTTGTTCCTGCTTGGCAATTCCTTTGACTATTTCTACCAAATTGGGAATTAAATCAAACCGCCGCTGGTATTGGGTTTCCACCTGCGCCCACTGTTTCTCAACGGTTTCGTTGGCAACAATTAACCGATTATATAAACTCCACGAATAAAGCCCTGCCAAAATAACTATCGCAAAAATAACTATTAATATTTTTTTCATATGATGACATTATACAATATAAGAAAGCAGGCTACTAGTGGTAGCCTGCTTATATATTATTACGATGTTTGTTAGACAAAGTTCGAAACTATTTCGAGCAGAATCCAAATGATTAAAGCGGACTCGGCAGGGCGAAACAATTTGTCTGGGGGGGGAATGGACTCGCCCTGCCTCGACTGATTTCCCGCCCGCAGGAAGGGTCTGGGGGAGGAATGCGGGCGGGTTTCGGACTAGGGGTTTTCGGAAATTCAGCGGCTATTTAATTTTTTAAACCAGAAAGATATTGTTCCATTAACTTTACATCGTCAATATCTTTCTGGCGACCTTCTCCATCTGCAATCCAACGGCGTTTTGCGTCTAACAGAAATTCAACTGTATTATAGCGAACGCTGTCTATTGTTGTCGAATGATTTAACAAATCCTCAAATTTCCAATTTTTCCCGACAACAGTCCAACTTGTTCCGATTTCAAATAAACCATCGTCCAAAATTTCACGCCCATGATTTTGCTCTTTCTTAAAACGACTGTTGTCGGAAAGTTCTTTGTATTTTTCTTCAGTTACGACAACATCAATATCTTTGCTTTCTCGAAGATTTAAAGCGTTCAAAATACCAGAACCGATAACAACCGCATTTTCAGAATTAAGACCAAGTTCAATAAGTTTATTTTTTATTTCCATAATTTTGACGAATAGCGGAAGCAAGTTTTTTCAGTTCCTCTGGGTCAGCCATTGGCCCACTTCCCGAAGAAATCCAGCCCTCGTATTTATCAAACCAAAATTCTTTTCCACTTAAAACTTGCTTCCAAATACCTTTCTTTAGGTTTTCTGTTCCGTGAAGCGGAACAAGTTTAATGTGTGCGTGGTCAATTCCTGTTCCTTCCATCATCAATCCAACTCGTCCAACATCGTCAAAATAATTTTCAAGTATTCCCGCAACTTTTTTAGAAGCGACTATAAATCTCTGCAAAACATCATCTGGCATTTTCAAAACATCGCTTCCAAAATGTTGCTTTGGAATGACGCACGAAAAACCTTTGGTATTTGGGTCAATGGCAAGCCAAGCCATAAATTCTTTGTCCTCCCAAAATAACCCCGCTGTTTTGATATTCCCAGAGGAAATCTCGCAGAAAATACATTTGTTGTCTTTTGTTGTTGTGTCGTATTTTGCCATAATTATTTGCCCTTCCAATTTTCTTTGCCTTGCACTAAGATAATGATAATGGGGTCAGCCACCATTATTTTCTCCTTGTCCTTGGTCTCCCTACCTCGCGCAATGTCTGCCCCAACTTAAACTTTTTAATAATAACATCACGCCAAGTATCAATGCCAAAAGGAGTATTTTTAATAATCGACTTTCTTATTATATCAACTTCTTCCTCATTTTGGGGTTCATTAAGATATTTAATATAGTCAGATGGCATGGCAAGGGGCCAAGAACTTAAAACTTTCTTTTGATTTTCAGTACCGTAAATTCTTCGCCACGAACTTCCCCATTTCCAGTTTTGAGCATCTTTTACTAACTTTGCTCGGTTAGCATTTCTTTCTACATATCTAACTAAGGCTAGAAAATGAAAATCGTTTTGGCAAATAAATGACTTGTATCTGCCTTGATATAGATGCCCATGGCCAACTGTTCCTTTTGATGTATGCCAACGCCTTGTATGAGTGTTAGTTAACCATCCCATAAATTTTGATAAATCCCCGTCATTTCTAGGATGTAAAACTAGGTGCCAATGATTAGGCATAATACAATATGCTAAAAGTCTCATATTAATTTTTTTAACTGCCTCTTCTAGAATCTTCTCAAAATCTTTGTAATCATTTTCATTATCAAAAATTTTCACACGAGCATTTGCTCGGTTAATGACATGATAGATTTGGTCACCTACATTCACTCTTTCAATTCTTGGCATACTTTAATTATATCACAAATGGTGGCTGACCCCATAATTTAAAAGCCAGTATAAACAATATGGAATTGGCAAACGAGGGAATTCCCGAAGAAATACTTCGGGAATTCAAAAAAGTCGGTTCGAACTTTCAAATTAAGGATCGAACCGTACTTTTTGAGCCACGCGGAGCGTGGAAAATCTTGGCGGGGATTGGGTTTGGCGGGAATTCAGCCCCAGTGTCGCGCCTTCGGCGCGACCGCATTTCTGGCGGGAATTCGGATTTTCAAAAACTGCGGAGGCGGGAGGATTCGAACCTCCGATACCTTGCGGCATACTCGCTTTCCAAGCGAGCGCACTAGACCACTATGCGACGCCTCCGTTAGCGATACTATACATTTCAAAAACAAACCCTGCAATTGCAGGGTTTGTTTTTTAATAATCCATGTGGCCGCCGGCTGGAGGCGCTGAATCTTTCTTTTCGGGAATTTCAGCAACTAACACTTCGGTTGTCAGTAGCATGCTTGCCGCGGACACCGCGTTTTGCAAAGCGGAACGGGTAACTTTTTTGGGATCCACAATTCCGGCTTTCACTAAATCTTCGTATTCCCCCGTCGCGGCGTTGTATCCAAAGTTTCCTTTTAGTTTTTTAACCGCGTCTACCACCACCGCTCCGGACACTCCCGCGTTTTCGGCAATTTGCCACAGCGGAAGCGAAAGCGCGGATCGCAAAATTTCCACGCCCACTTGTTCGTCTCGATCCATTTTTTCATCTTGATCCATTTTATTTATCATTTTGTTTAAAACATCAATCGTCCGCACCAATGCGACGCCACCTCCCGGAACAATTCCTTCTTCGATTGCGGCGCGCGTTGCGGAAATTGCGTCTTCGATCCGATGCTGTTTTTCTTTTTGTTCAACTTCAGTCGCTGCTCCCACTCGTAAAACGGCAACCCCTCCGGAAAGTTTGGCCATGCGCTCTTCCAAATTTTTCTTATCATACGAAGACTCTGTTTGATTAATTTGAGCTTTAAGCTGACTGATTCTTTTTTCTAAATCAGCTTTTTTGCCGCGCCCGCCGACAATGGTCGTGTTGTCTTTCGTCGCGATAACTTTTCTCGCGCTTCCTAACATATTCAAATCCACATTTTCAAGTTTAATTCCCAGTTCATCAGAAATAACTTTCCCTCCCGTAACAATCGCCACGTCCTCCAGCATTTCTTTTCTTCTGTCGCCAAATCCGGGAGCCTTGAGCGCTAAAGCGTTAAATGAACCGCGAAGTTTGTTGACCACCAATGTCGCGAGTGCTTCGCCATCAACATCTTCCGCAATAATAACCAATTCTTTTTTTCCCGTTTTTGCCAGCTTTTCCAAAACCGGCAAAATTTCCTGAATCGAAGAAACTTTTTTGTCCAAAATTAAAAGAGAAACATCTTCGTACATCGCCTCCATCCGTTCGCTATTGGTAATCATGTAGGGAGAAATATATCCGCGGTCAAACTGCATTCCTTCCACCAATTCATACTCGATGCCGAATGTTTGCGATTCTTCAACGGTAATCACGCCGTCCTTTCCAACTTTTCTGATGACTTCCGCAATTTTTTCGCCTATCGCTTTGTCTTTCGCGGAAATAGTCGCCACTTGCGCTATCTCTTCTTTTTTATCAAGTGAAATCAGGATCGCGGCTTCCCCTAATTTTTTTACCACGGCTTCAAGCGCCTTATCTAAACCGCGTTTCAAGCCCATGGGATTAATGCCGGCCGTAATATTTTTGAGGCCTTCGGTAATAATGGCTTGCGCGAGCAAAGTCGCCGTGGTGGTGCCGTCTCCGGCAACATCGTTGGTTTTGCTTGCCACTTCTTTAATAATTTCTGCTCCCATATTTTCCGTTTTGTCGGGAAGATCAATTTCTTTCGCAATCGTTACGCCGTCGTTAGTAATCGTCGGGGATCCGTACCCTTTATCCAAAACGACATTGCGCCCTTTGGGACCCAACGTAATTTTTACCGCGTTAGCAAGTGCGTCTACTCCTCGTTTTAATGCCTCCCGTGCCTTTTCATGAAATAAAATTTGTTTTGCCATACTTAAAAAAATTATTCGATAATCGCTAAAATATCTTCATCCTTTGCGATAAGGTATTCTTTTCCGTCGACTTTTATTTCTGAAGGTCCGTATTTGGAAAATAAAACCTTGTCGCCCTTTTTGACTTTCAAAGGCACAATGTTTCCATTTTCTAAAACCTTGCCTTCTCCTACTGCTACTACCTTACCTTCCTGTGGCCGCTCTTTTTCGGCGGTATCCGGAATCACAATCCCGTACTTTGTTTTTTTTGAGCGCTCGGCCTCCGAAAGAAGCTCAATCAACACACGATCTCCCAATGGTTTAATTTTTAACATGCTAAGTAAAACGTATAAAAAAATAATTGGTCACTTAGCACTCGCGACTATCGAGTGCTAATCCATACTAGCAAAACAAAAAAGGGGTCGTCAAGCCCCTTTGTTTTTAACTTTTTGCCTCCACCGGCCATCCTAGTATTTTGCGCATTTTATTGTGGCATTCTCCCCAAGGGGTATGACGGTCGGCAGTGCGTATTACATCGGCAATCGTGTCGCCAAAAATAGCTATTGATTTTCCGACTTCATTAAACTCACCGATGGAAAAGCGCTTTCCAGTCAAATTGTAGGCGATCAAAGTGAGCGGGCAAAATTCAAACTCGGCTCTTTTGGATACCTTGGCACGAATATGATTTTCTCCGTCAATATAAAAATAATACTTATCCTTAATCTTTTTCAGATACCGCTTTTTTACCGGTTTCTTCGCCACTTTACACCTCTTTACCTTAAGTATGATCGGGGGGCTATTCCATAAATAATCTGGCACAACTACCAAATTATTGTGAAATTGCGACATAATGTCAGAACTCCAACTTCTGACATTTTAATCAAATTAATTGCCGATCGGTTATTAATTTGCGCAATTAGAAAAGAAAAAAGAGGGCGCGAGCCCTCTTAGTTTTTATTTACAATTGACTGATTAAACCTCTTAGCCTCTTTTTGGTTTCTTCAGCAAGTTTTAAAATGTGTTTTATAAAAATCCCAGTTATCGGCAATATGCTGTAAAGATGTCAATTTACCCAAGTACATTCTTAGCATATCTAAATTATTTTGTCAAGCTCGATCCCCTTCGTACCTTTAATCTCTCCAGCCAATAATCTTAGAAAGTGGAATGACGGCCTTGGTGTGCGCATCGAGCCATTCGACATCCAAACCGGGTTTGTATAAAGGAACTTGCTTTACAGTGGCGTTTTTAATTTCGCCGCTCACGAGACGCACTTCGTAAAACACGGGCTTTCCATTACGCGCCAAAATCGTAGGAAAACCTCTGGAAAAAAGCTCGTGCAATTCAAATTGATATTTTCTATTCAGAGCCAATGTCAATTTTGTGCCATTAAGCCTCAAACAAGAAATTTCGCGTTGGATCATTTTGAAATCGCCCTGTGTAATTCTCGGTGGAGTTTTTCCTAGAATAAACGCCGTAAGTGCGATTTGTAAATTTTCGCGTACTGCCTTGGGAAGTTTTACCTCTTTCAATTCCCTTTCAAAATTATTCCTCGTCAACGCTAGATACATTTACACTCTCCTTCTCGAATTTAAAATTTCAAGGACAAAAGACAGTGTATCATGATTACTTATCAGTGTCAAGTTCTATAAAGCGCGGCGGAGCCAATGGCCGGTATAGCTTTTTTTGTGGTTTGCTATTTCTTTTGGAGTACCTTCCGCAACCACCATCCCGCCGCCCCCTCCTCCGTCGGGACCCATATCAATGATCCAATCGGCATTTCGCAAAATATCGATATTGTGTTCGATAACCACAACGCTGTTTCCTTTATCCACCAACGCGCGCAAAATGGTAAGCAATTTTTGTATATCTTCAAAATGAAGGCCAGTTGTCGGCTCATCCAAAATATAGAGCGTCTTGCCGGTCGCTTTTTTGGAAAGCTCAAAAGCCAATTTGACCCGCTGGGCTTCTCCACCTGAAAGAGTCGTGGCAGACTGGCCCAATTTCATATAGCTCAAGCCCACATCATTGATGATTTTCAGTACATGCTCAATTTGAGGAATATCTTTGAAAAAAATAAACGCTTCCTCGATTGGCATATCAAGAATATCTGCAATATTTTTATTTTCGTACAAAACTTCAAGCGCCTCGTGGTTGTATCTTTTTCCTTTGCACTCTTCACATTCAACATAAATATCCGGCAAGAAATACATTTCTATTTTTTTAGTTCCTTGGCCTTCGCACGCTTCGCATCGTCCGCCTTTGACATTAAAACTAAAACGGCCGGCTTTGTATCCTCTGGAACGGGCTTCCACCGTCCGCGCAAAAATTTCCCGGATATGGGAAAAAACTCCGGTATAGGTTGCGGGATTTGACCGCGGAGTCCTACCGATGGGAGACTGATCAACCAAAACCGCTTTATCAATATGTTCCAATCCTTCAATTTTTTTGTGTTTTCCGGGTGCTTCTTTTGATCCGTAAAAATATTTCAAAAGCGCGCGCGCTAAAATATCGTCTACCAATGAAGATTTTCCGGAACCCGAAACCCCAGAGACCACTACTAATTTTCCTAACGGAATTTTGACATCGATATTTTTAAGATTGTGTTCTTCTGCGCCTTTAATTATTAAGACATGGTTCGCCGAAAGCACAAATTTTGGCGAAACGTTCACTTGCTTTCTTCCCGATAAATACTCCCCCGTTACTGTTTTCGCTTTCAGTATTTCTTTGTATGTGCCGGCAAAAATAACTTTGCCTCCATGCTTCCCCGCGCCGGGGCCTAAATCCAAAATCCAATCTGATTCCCGCATAGTTTCCGAATCATGCTCAACCACCAACACGCTATTTCCCAAATCGCGAAGATCTTTAAGCGTTTTAATCAGCTGCGCGTGATCCCGAGGATGCAGCCCGATAGATGGCTCGTCCAAAACATATATGACACCGGTAAGAGACGACCCAATTTGCGTTGCTAATCGTACCCGTTGCGCCTCTCCGCCCGATAAGGTTGTTGAGCTTCTGTCGATGGTTAAATAATCTAAACCGACTTCCAAAAGAAATTGAAGTCGGTGTTCTATTTCTTTCAGTAACGGCTTAAATGCCGCCACTGGGGAAAACATCCGATGTTTTTTTCTTTCAACGTCGGATGTTGAGGAAAGCAGCGGCGTAAAAAATGATTTCGCCGCCTCAATTGAGAACGCTGAAAGCTCCGCGATATTTTTATCAAAAAAAGTTATTCCCAAAGCCTCTTTTTTTAAGCGCTGCCCCTTGCACATCGGGCATGTCTCCACCTTCATGTATTTTTCTAATTCCTCGCGAGTCCACTCGGATTCCGTTTCTTTCCATCTTCTTTTTAAATTCTGCGCCACCCCCTCGAAATTTGCTTTTTCGCCTCGCAGGAAAACATCCGATGTTTTTGAGGATTCAACATCGGATGTTAAAGAGCGAGGCGAATCTCCTTCAAAAATAATTTTTTGAATGGCGTGCGGAAGTTTTGCGAATGGCGCGTTTAAAGAAAAATCGTGTTTCTCCGCCAGATCAGATAAAATCCACCAAAACCATGACTGTCTGCCAACTTTATGAGATGCCGTCGCCCATGGACGGATTGCGCCCTCTGCCAAGGTTAAATTTTTATTTGGAAATACTAAATCAAAATCGACTTCCATCGTACTTCCGATTCCTGTGCAATAAGGACACGCGCCATACGGACTATTAAAAGAAAAAAGCCGCGGCTCAATTTCTGGCAAAGATATATTGCAATCGGGACACGCAAAATTTTCAGAAAAAAGCGTTTCTGCTTGGCCTGAGCCTGTCGAAGAGCTTTTTTCAGTTGCAATCAACACTAAACCCTTTGCAATTTTCAAAGCGGTTTCCAAAGACTCTCGCAATCGAGGGCGGTCAAGCTCCGTATCAATCATTAACCGATCAACTACCACTTCTATTTTATGAGTTTTTTTAGGATCTAGTTTTGTTTCTTCCGCCTGATCCGTACGCACGATATCTCCATCAATTCTGATTCGCAAAAATCCGCTTCTTTTAATTTCTTCGATAATACTCCGATGCTCTCCTTTTTTAGCGCGCACCACGGGAGCCAAAATAGTAATCGAAGAATTATTCAGCCGCAATACTTGGCGCAAAATTTCGTCCACGCTTTGCCGGCCGATTTTTTTCCCGCACTGGGGGCAATGCGGCTCCCCCGCGCGCGCAAATAAAATCCTGAAATAATCATAAATTTCGGTAATGGTCCCCACGGTGGAGCGGGGATTTTTGGAAATACTTTTTTGGTCAATGGCAATCGCCGGAGAAAGTCCGGTGATTGATTCAATATCTGGCTTTTCTTTTACTCCCAAAAATTGCCGAGCGTAGCTTGAGAGCGATTCAACGAATCGCCGCTCGGCTTCCGCATAAACGGTGTCGAATGCAAGCGATGATTTCCCGGACCCCGAAAGACCCGTGATCACCACCAATTTATTTTTTGGAATATCAACATCCACTCCCTTTAAATTGTGTACCCGCGCCCCTCGGATTTTGATGAAATCTTTATCTTGCATAAATGCTTCATTATACACGTCTGTCAAGATCGGCGCAACCTGAGATAAAAACAAACACCCTCCAATGGGGGGTGTCTTTTACTTTTTATTTTTAGTAATAGTTACTTTGCCACTTCCGGCTTTTCGCTCAATAACCGCGCATTCAAATTTTAAATTCTCATATGCAATAATAATAAACGTTTCTTTTTTGGAGGGAGGGTCAAATCTGATTAAAGTTTGTCCCACCATTTTCACGGCTTTAGCTTTGGAATCCAGTATGTCTCTTCCTTTAAATTTTTCTTCTAAATATAAAATCGCTTTTTTGCGCGGAAATTCAGTTTTTGGATTTTCAACCATTTCTACTTCTCCTCCACTCACGATATATTCATATCCGCCTAAAATTCCAAATCTCTTCAGAAGCTTGAGATGGCCTTTGAAATCTATGCACCGTATGTTTCCCGAAAGCACATCTGCTAATAAAATATTCACCGCGTGAGGCACAGAATGCACAAATTGTTTGTGCAGCACGGGGCAAATAGATTTTGAAAGAAACGGCACCGTCACATACCTTTCTCCCACATAATCAGCGAGCATCTGGCTTTCAAATTCGACTTGCTGTTTAATAATTTGAAAATGAGAATACTCTCCCCAACCGGAAAGAATAATAGTTGGCGTCATCGGATCCAGCCACTGCATTTCAGTATTTTGCCGAGGATCAAATTTCATCCCAAAGACAACACCACCGGCAAATAAAACTGCAATCTGCATATGCCCGCCGATATCGTAGGCGGTTCTAAATTCTTTTTGAAGAAAAAAATCAGCCGTTTGGAGAATGCCACCGCTCTGTTCCACTGCCATACTCATTCCTCCCCCATAAAAAATTTCAGCTGTTCGGTTTTGCCTTTTCGCTTGAGTTCTTCAATAAGAAATTTAAATGCCATTTGTTGGGCTTTCTTTTCTCCCAAATACCTGATTCCCTTTTTAGAAATAGCGAGTGCAGTCACCGGAGCCATCAGCGGTGGCGATGTATAATTATCCGCCGACGCAATAACCAACGCATCCACCGCAAGCTCGACCGCGTCAGCTTCCTTCATGCCGACTTTCCAATGGCGATCAAGTATCACTTCTGCGCGCGGACCGCCCGAACCGGTAGTCGCGTAATCGGATTTTGGGTAGAACCCTCCCACTTCATCAAATGCAAAAATCATTCCCTCGCCTGATTCTGGGTTGACCCCCGCTAAAATGGGAACGCCGTAGTATTGAAGAAAATACATAAATTCCGTATAGGTATCAAAATTGGCCTTCAAAATATTTTTCATCAACTTCGCCTGTCCATCTACAAAAATAGGGATCTCCACTAAACTTTCCAACCGCAACAGTAATAGTGCGAGAGCTTCTTTGGCTTCTTGAATAAAAGCAACGGTGCCCGCAAAACCAATCGCGGTCAAATTGCCCGTTTCTTCTATTTTGATGGAGTCGTCGGTATGCGTATTATAATCAGTAGTTCGCCTATCTCCCGCAATCACTACTCCGTCTTTATAGTGCATCGCTAAAATAGTGGTGCCATTTTTTCTGCCGATGTGCCGTTCCGTGTTTTTAAAATCAATGCCAGGTTGGCGCACGGATCGCAAAATCAGCGAGTCTTTCTTTAAGACGCTGCCGATTACGTTTTCCATCTCGGACATTTTGTTCTCCTTGCCCCGAATTAAGTCGAGGGGCTTTTCAAAGTTGCCTTATTTTAATCTATGCTTAAGATAGCGTTATGGCCATAAAATTGCAACATCAAAAAATTCCGTCAATACCAGGGGTTTATTTTTTCTCCGCCCGCAATAAAATACTCTACATAGGAAAGGCGGCAAACTTGCGCGCTCGATTACGGTCGTATGTGGGCAAAAATAATGGTATGGCGCCAAAAACACGTTCGTTACTCAAAGAGGCTACGGTTCTTTCCTGGCAAACACTTGGATCAGAAACAGAGGCCTTGATCAAAGAAGCAGAGTTAATTAAAAAATACCTGCCGAAATATAATGTCTTAATGCGCGACGATAAACAATATTTTTATGTTGGGTTTACCCGTTCGACAGACTCAGGGCAAGCCAAAGAAGCATTTCCAAAAATATTTGTAACTCATCGGCCCCAACGCCCAACCAACTACATTGGTCCGTTCACTGAAGGGGCTGCGTTGCAATCAGTGCTTAACACATTAAGAAAAAACTTTCCGTATTGCACATGCAAAAAAGAACATAAGGTTCCGTGCCTCAACTCCCGTATTGGACGATGTGTAGGGTTTTGTTGCTTAACCTCATCCCCAACCCTTCTCCTTCGTAAGGAGAAGGGTGTGCGGAGTGAAATGTACCAAAAAAATATCGCGGCCATCAAAAAAGTGTTGTCTGGAAAAAATAAATCGCTGACGAAAGATTTAAAAAAAGAAATGCGCGCGTTATCGAGAGCCCAAAAGTACGAAGAGGCCGGTAAGACCAGAAATCAAATTCGAGCGCTCGAAAAAATTTTTGAACATCGCGGAGTGGTGGGGGGCGACTTTCCATCGGATCGGCAAAAGGCATTGCAAACACTTGCGTCGCTACTCAAACTCAAAAACATTCATCGCATCGAGGCATACGATATTGCAAATATACAAGGAAAATTTGCCTATGGATCAATGGCGGTGTTTACTGACGGCATTCCCGAAAAATCAATGTATCGGATTTTCAAAATTCGCTCTAGCTCCACATCCGACGATCCAAAAATGCTCCGCGAAGTTCTTTCACGCCGATTAACGCACCGCGAGTGGCCTATGCCGGATGTCATTTTGGTTGATGGCGGGAAGGCGCAATTGGGTGCCGTTTCTCCTCCTTACGAAGGAGGAGCTCGGGGAGGTTTTAAAATTATCGCGCTGACCAAAAACGAAAAACATATCGGCGACCGTCTTTTGATCGCCGAAAGAAAAGAACCGCTGGCACTTTCCTCATTGCCACAATCTCTTGCACACCTCCTGCTCCACCTCGACACCGAAGCCCATCGCTTTGCAATCAAGCATTATCGAAAAGCACACCGCAAATCTATTTAATCCCTTTCCAACCTGTCGGCACATCACATGGCGTCGGAAAATCTTTCACTTCACCGGTCTTAACATTCCGCGCCGGGGTGATAACTTGTTTACATACTCTATCACTATGGGGAATTGGATTACCTGACCTGCCCTCCATCTCTCTCAAACCCGCGCCCAACTTATAACCCACAGTCACTAAAAGAAGTAGGTAGAGAAGAAATATAACAAACAAACACACTGAAACGGTGATCGCCGTTATTTTTATAATTCGCTTTATCGAAGGATTAACTGTTATTTTGGTGCTTAGATTCATACTATTTCGTGAATTTAAAAGTAGAAACTACCGAATCAAATAAGTCTGAACGCGTTCCAAGGGCATAATAATTTCCACGATACAACACAATAAAATATGCCGCTGATTCCCCACTCATACCACTCTCACCTGATAATTTTTTTCCCGCAACTCTGTTGATTTGTATCGGCTCTGTTGAATAAATTGCGTCAGTACCGCGAAAAGAATTTTCAGGGTCTTTGGAGTATACTGCTACCGATATCCATTGTTTGTTGGGATTCCCCGGATCAGCAATATTTGCACCTTCATCTACTTGATGCCAAACCGTCCAGGTTTGCGGATACTTCACCTCAAACCCATACTTCTCATTCCGATACGTTTTCCACCCTGCGGTTTCATCCAGCAACTTTTCTGTTTGTATTTTTTTGAGAGATTGATAGGGCACACCGATGCAATACGCAACATACATGGCATCGGGATGAGGAGGATAACCGTTGTCTCCAAACTCCAAACTGTATCCTAAGCATTTCCACGGACCCTGCTGATAACCTTGCACACCGCCAACAGCATTATATTTTTTGGGAAATAAAATGACCACTACCAAAATAATTCCAAACCAAATCAGAAGCTTTTTCATACTCAAATTTTAGCATGTGGATAGCGAGGTTGACAAGGAATGTGAGGGGAGTATAATGACATCGAGGGTGATAATCCAGCTACGAACGAGATCGTTCGACGCTCCAAAGAGCTCTTTTAAGAGCTCTTTGTGTTTTATATATTCATTGTTATTATTTTGCAGTGGACACGAGGGCCGGGTCCGGGCGGTCTCGGGAGCTGGATTATCACCCATGCTCAAGGGGTTCGACTCCCCCTCGGTCCACAACAAAAAATTCCAGCGATGAGCTGGAATTTTTTGATTTAAAACTATTTCGCTTGTCCCGTTAATTTCTGAAAGAAATTTTTACCGGATGAATTTGAAAGTGGATAAAATTTTGCTAAATATAGGTTCGATTCCTTTGAAAATATATACTCGTTCCCTATTTTTAATCCACACCTCTTCTCCGGTATCACCACCCTGAGTAATTGTAAAATATTTGCCCGCTACACCATCTATTGTAATATTTTTTTCTGACACAGTCCCGCGAGGCCTTTCTCCCATTTCTCCCAACTGAGAGTCTGTTTCTGGTACAATCGCTATCTCGATTCCCAAAGTATTTTGTTTTCCGCTATAAAACGTTTTTATCTCAAAAACTCCTATTGGATGGTCTCCCGTATCCATTTGTTGAACACCCATATCGGCAGAATGCCTTAACTCAAATCCGTATTGTTCATTGCGAAAGGTTGTCCAATTTGCGGTTTCATTAATGAGCGCTTTAAAACTTTGTGGCAAAAGCTTTTGGAGATAATTTGGATAGTATGTTTTCAAAGCGAAATACCCGCCTCCGAGAATAGCGATGATGATAATAAAAATTGAAAATGTTTTCATATTTTCATAGTATCAATATGCGCTTGACACTGCAACTTTACTTTGCTACCTTTAAAGAACGATGCGCAATTTACTCTTTGGGATACAACTTGCTGTTTCTGTATTTCTGATTGCGGTTATTTTGATACAGCAAAAAGGGACTGGCTTGGGATCGTCCTTTGGCGGCACCGGGCAAATATACCGATCAAAAAGAGGTTTAGAAAAGGGACTTTTTACAACCACAATCGTTTTGGGCGCGCTCTTTGTCATCACCGCGCTTCTTAATCTCATTATTAATAAGTAGAACTTCATGCGAAATGAGCTTTTGGTGCTCGCTCTTCTCATCATCATTGCGATTATTGCGCTTCACGGCATCACATCGGAAATAAATAAAAACTACTCCGTTGAATATCCCGCGTATGGCGGTACGTTGCGCGAAGGAATCATTGGCAATCCCCGATTCATAAACCCCGCGCTCGCGCATACCGACGCGGATAGAGATATGTCTGAATTAATGTTTACGGGGCTCATGAGATACGACAAAAATGGGAGTTTGCGGCCCGCTCTTTTACAGAAATACGAAGTATCGCCGGATGGATTGGATTATACAGTGACGTTGAAAAATAACCTCAAATGGTCAAACGGAAAATCCCTTACCGCCGATGATGTCATATTTACCATTCAACTGGCAAAAAATCCCGTAGCGCAAAGCCCGAAGCGGCCCAATTGGGAAGGAGTGGAAGTGGAAAAAATAAATACGACGACCGTTCATTTTCATCTCAAGAAAGCCTACGCGCCGTTTCTTGAAAATTTAACGTTAGGCATCATCCCAAAATATTTGTGGGAACAGATTCCGGTTTCGCAAATATCGTTGGCGAAATTTAACACGGATTCCGTGGTGGGATCAGGGCCCTATAAAGTTGAATCAATTAAAACAGATCCGTTTGGATCCATTGTATCGGCAACACTTTCAGCAAATGCATACTTTGTTTTGGGAAAACCCTTCATTAAAACGGTTGTCATTAATTTCTACCCGAATGAGGAAACCGCGGTTAAAGAACTCAAAAACGGATCACTCGATTCCTTGGGAGGCGTTTCTCCGAAATACGTTAAAGACCTTTCGTCTGCAAAAGAAATTCATGCGACCAATCTCCAAAGGATCATCGCGATATTTCTTAATCAAGGGACGCAAAAATCTTTATCTTCTCCTGATATCCGAAAGGCCCTTAATATGGCAACGGATAAAAAAACAATTATTGAAAAAGTTCTTGGAAACTACGGAGTAGCCATACAAGGACCGCTTCCTCCAAACATTGTCGATGAAAAGTCAAATCCGCAAACAACCGCGTATAATCCGGAACTTGCCAAGATATTGATTCAAACCGCCGCGAAAAAATTGAAAAAAAATATTTCTTTAACATTAACAACCGCCACCACTCCGGAATTAGTCGAAATCGCCAATTTGATAAAAGACATGTGGGGGCGCGTCGGAGTTGAGGTGCGCGTCAAAACATTTAATTTAACCGATCTCGAACAGCTGGTGATTGGGCCTCGGCGATATGAAGCATTCCTTTACGGAGAAGAAGTGGTGGGAGAAAATCCGGATCCGTTTGCTTTTTGGCATTCGAGCCAGCGCGCGCATCCCGGATACAACATTGCTCTCTATGCGAATTCAAAAGTAGACAAATTGCTTGAAGAAGTGCGCACGACCCAAGATCAAATACGGCGAGATATTGTATACAAAGACATACATAAAGAAATTGAAAGCGATCTACCTGCCATTTTCCTATTTTCGCCTTCCTATATATATGCCACGGCGAAAGATTTAGGCGGGGCAAACATTAACAGCATCAGTACCGGATCGCAAAGATTTTCAACAATCAACGAATGGTATATCAGCAAACAATATGTTTGGAAAATTTTTGCAAAATAAACGCCGATGTGGTGAAACTGGAATACACGCAGCGTTCAGAACGCTGTGCTCGCAAGGGCTTGTGGGTTCGAATCCCACCATCGGCACCATCGAAAAATTATTAGAATTAAAAACTTAAAAAAAAATGCCGCCAAAACCACAAAATCAGAAAACATCAGCGCCGGTAAAAACTGCATCGCCATGGCGCAGTCATTCCGGGCGACCTGCACGATCTATTGTTCGCCATAATGCGACTTCGAGTCGCAAATTTCAGCCCAAAGAAGGATCGCTTACCGGCCACGAGTTGCAAGACAACGCCAAAGCTCTTACGCGCGACACGGTTCACTATATCCCACTTGGCGGCCTCGAAGAGATCGGTCGCAACTGTTCATTTTTTGAATACAACGATGAAATTGTCATCATTGATATGGGCATTCAGTTCCCGGTAGAAGAGACGCCGGGAGTAGACTGGATCATTCCCAACACCAGTTATCTTGAGAAAAAAAAGAAAAACATCAGAGCGCTGTTGATCACCCATGGACATTATGACCACTTCGGCGCGGTTCCGTATGTATTGGAACGCCTCGGAAATCCGGTCGTATACGGCACCCGACTCATCAGAGAAATCCTACAAAAACGCTTACAAGAAATGCCGAATGTTCCCAAAATGCGTTTTATAGAAATAAAAAACAACGACACCGTAAAACTTTCCGAGCACTTTACTGCGGAGTTCTTTGGCGTCAGCCATACGGTACCCGACACCACGGGCGTGGCACTCCATACACCAGCCGGTATCATGGTGCACTTTGCAGACTTCCGACTCGACTATGATCAAGAGGACACGGTCCAAAACCTCCATGAATTTGAGCGTTTAAGCAAACTCGGCATACACACGTTGTTTTTGGACAGCACGAATGCCGATTTTGAGGGACACTCGGTATCGGAAAAAGTGGTTGAAGCGAATCTTGAAAAAACATTTATGGAAGCTAAGGGCCGCATTATTCTTTCAACATTTTCCTCCATGATTACCCGTATGGCGGATATCATTAAAATCGCTGAAAAAATAGGTCGCAAAGTCGTTATTAATGGCCGGAGCATGAAAGATAATTTGGAAATCGCGCATCAACTTGGCTACATAAAATACAAACCCGGCACGATCATTCAAGTCGAAGAAATCGACAAATATAAAGATGATAAAGTGCTGATCCTTTCAACGGGCGCACAAGGACAGGAAAACGCCGGGCTGATGCGAATCGCAAACAACGAGCATAAACATATTCATATTAAGCTGGGCGACACCCTTATTTTTTCTTCTTCGGTCATTCCCGGAAATGAGCGCGGCGTGCAAACACTCAAAGATAATTTTTCCCGCCAGGGCGCTATCGTCATTACCAACAATGATCTAGATATTCATTCTTCAGGACACGCCCCGAGCGACGACCTAATGATGGTTGCCAAAATTTGCAAGCCGAAATTTATTATTCCGATTCATGGATTCTATTTCAAACGCGCCGCAAACATTCAAACCATGAAAAAAATCGGCATTGGTAAGGAACGCATCATCTTGATGGACAACGGCCAGGTTGTCGAATTTGGCAAAGACAGTGCTGTCGTCACCAATAAAACCATCGACGCTTTTTATATAATGGTAGATGGGCTCGGCGTCGGAGACGTACAAGAAGTGGTACTTCGTGACCGCCGAATGCTCTCGGAGGACGGTATTTTTGTGGTGATTGCTGTGGTAGACGCGCAAACGGGACAGGTGCGTGGCTCGCCGGATATTATCTCGCGAGGATTTATTTACCTGAAAGAATCAAAAGAACTTTTGTCGCAATCGCGATATGTGGTGCGCCGCGTTGTCGAGGAATCCACCAACAGAATGCATCCTATCAACTGGGCGCATGTCCGCGATAATCTCCGCGAACGTCTCGGATCGTTCCTCTTCCAAAAAACCAAACGCCGCCCCATGGTACTGCCGGTGATTATTGAAGTGTAAAACATGTTGAACATTCGATGTTCAACATGTTAGAATTGACAAAAAATCCCCCTCCGATGGTCATCGGAGGGGTTTTGTTTTATCGTGGCATTACTATCGCGCCCGCAATGTATCCCAAAAGATACGTGGGAAAGGAATAAAATTTCTTAAGCGGACCCTGGAGTACTGATTCATCAAGTTTCAAAATATATATTGTCAAAACAACTGAAATCATCCAAAAAATCACCACAAAAACCACGCTAAAAATACTGGGCGGTAAAAAAGCTAAAATCATTCCGGTACCATACGCGTGCAGATCATAGAACCATCCGCGCCAATCATTGGGCCGAACCTTATTTACAAACCCCACCAATAAATTGGCCGCAATAAAAAATGTCAAAAGAAATGCTAATTTTACCATCGCCGCCTCCCCATGTAGATACGTGCCGCAACGCTGCCTCCGATAAGGTCCAACATGAGATCCTGCATGGTGTCATCGTAAAACCACTGCTGATTCGGCATCCCGTGTTGAAAAAACACATATTCAAATATTTCCCATAAAACTCCGATGCACGCGGTCCATACAAAAACTTCTTCGAAAAATTTTAAGGAACTCGCGTTCTTCAAGGTAAGCGGTTCTCGCCATCGCCAGCCAGAAATCACTAGCCACGCAACCGCCATCCCGCCGATGAAAAAATGCTCGACCGGACTCATCCACCATGGCGGAATATGCGATGCGGCAAACCACACATTAAGCAGCGCCGACACAAAGATCGCGCTGAAAATAAGCACTGTTTTTTTCACGGTAACCCCATTGGAATGTTCTGCCTACTACTTTAAAACAATTGTGAAAAAAAGTGAAATGCAGTAATATAAAGCCATGCTAGAAAAAAAATTAGTCGCGGTAAGCGGTATACAAGCATCGGGCAATGTGCATATTGGAAATTATATTGGCGCAATAAAACAATTTGTTGATCTCCAAGATCAATACAAGTTTTATGCATTTATTGCCGATCTTCACGCGATAACTGTTCCGCAAGAGCCGGTAGCGCTTCGCAAAAATACAATCGATGCCGTGGCACTCTATCTTGCCTCTGGACTTGATCCAAAAAAAGCAACTATTTTCATACAATCTCACGTAGCAGAGCACACCGAGCTTGGTTGGATTCTAAACACCATCACACCCCTTGGAGAATTGGAACGCATGACGCAGTTTAAAGAAAAATCCGAGAAATCAGTCTTGGCCGGGCTTCTTAACTACCCCACTTTGATGGCCGCAGATATTTTGATGTATCAGCCGGATATTGTGCCCGTTGGAGAAGATCAACTTCAACATTTGGAACTCACTAGAACTTTGGCGCGAAAATTTAATTCGCGATTCGGAGAAACGTTCAAAGAACCAAAAGCGTTCTTTAAAAAGGAAGGCGCCAAAATTATGGCGCTTGATGATCCTGCTAAAAAAATGGCGAAATCCGCGGAAAGTCAAAATAATTATATTGGTATGCTCGATGCCGAAGATGAAATCCGCAGGAAAATAAAAATTGCGGTGACTGATTCAGGCAATGAAATTAAATATGATCCCGAACGTAAACCCGCAATCTCTAATTTGCTTACCATCTATAGCGCGTTGTGTGGTAAGCCAATTTCTCTACTCGAAAAAGAATATGCCGGCAAAAGCTACGCGCATTTTAAAGTTGGCCTCACCAACATCGTTGTTGAAATTCTTGCCCCTATTCAAAAAAAATACCATGAGCTTTCAAAAGACCCTCAAAAAATAATAAAAATTCTTCGGGATGGCGCCATGAAAGCAAGCGTCGTTGCGAAAACAACCATGAAGGATGTGCGAAAAAAAATCGGCTTTTTAGAAAACTAAATCCCCCTCGGAGAAAGGCATTTTCTCTAACCATGTATAAGCTCCGAAAGGAGCTTCTTTTTTTCTTCCAAAAGTTCCGGAGTGTCGGCCTCAATATTGAGCCGAAGCAAATTTTCGGTGTTTGATGGCCGAAGATTAAACCAAAAATCTGGATATTCCACTTTAATGCCGTCTGAATAAGATATTTTTGCGTCGGGAAAATGGGAAGCGACCTTATCCAAAATTTTTTCTTTTTCTTCAACTTCAAAATTAATCTCTCCAGTCTTCGCGTATTTAAACAATGGTTTCACAAGTCCGTCCAAAGATTTTTTTTCTATGCGCATGGTGTCTAAAACCGCAAGTGCCGCGAAAACCCCAGAATCGCAATAGAAAAAATCTCTGAAATAATAGTGCCCAGAAACCTCGCCGCCGAAGACAGCATTTTCTTTTTTCATGAGAGGCTTAATAAACGCATGCCCGACCTTAGACTCAATCGCCTCGGCACCTAAAAATTCAATTGTTTCTTTGACTATTCGGCTCGAACGAAGATCATACACTATCTTCTCTCCCGGCTTTGCAAATTTACTTGCAAGCAAAGCCGTAATAATATCTCCGGGAATGTCGGCGCCCTTTTCGTTTTGGAACATCGCCCTGTCTTCGTCCGTATCAAAAGAAATGCCGGAAATTTTCTCTCCGGACACAAATTTTTTGATTTGCTCTTTTAGATATGGAAATCGGGCGGTTAAAAATTCAATATACGCGTCGGTGAAATCTTTTTTTACTATTTTTTTCTCGGCAACGGAATTTTGAAAAATGCCGCGGATGGAGTCTCCCTTTATCTCCTCCATTCCGGCGCCTTTGCTCAAAGACATGGCATATTTTTTTGTGAGCTTGATACCGTTAAATTCTGAAGGGAGATGCGAAGCGGTAATCATGGCACCCCCATCAGCATTGGCTTCATTGACCGCAAAATAATGCATCGGAGTCGTCGTCAGCCCCGCATCGATCACCATTGCCCCTTCGGCAACCAACCCTTCGACAAACGCGGTTTTGAGCGCCGGCGATGATGTGCGCGCATCGCAGCTTACCATAATCGTAATATCTTTTTTTTGTTTTCCAATACGAAGATATCCGGCAAAAGCCCGGGCAATCTTATACGCCGCGTCTTCATTGATTTCATCTGGATACATCCCACGAATATCGTATGCTTTGAAAATTGACTCGCTAAAACTCGGCCCTCGCACTTTATGCATTCACTTATTGTAGTATTTGGAGTCATTGCAAGATACTTGACAAAATTATTTAGTCTAGCTATATTAGGTGCGGTTTTGCTGTCTTTTTATTTTCTAAACTTTATATTTAACAACAAACTCCCAAAAACAATTTGAGCAAATTAATAACCGATCGGTTATTAATTTGATTACTTTTGGAAAATATCTATAATGAAAAATTATGAGAAAAATTGGATCATTGGGTCCTACAACTAAAAAAGCGTTGTTATTACTATTAGCTGGGCCGGCGCTCGTTCTCGCCTATTCTCCGCGAAGAAAGCTTAGAGTTTTGAAAGCATTGGCCAAGGAATGGAGGGCGATAGAAAAACAGGCTTTGTATAACATCATAAGAAATCTATATAAAAATAAACTGGTGAACATCAAAGAAAATGACGATGGCACAGTAACTATTATTCTGACTGATTCCGGCAAAAACAAGGCTTTAACATACGATATAGAAAACATAAAGATTCCACTTATGAAGCGATGGGATCGTAAATGGCGCATTATACTTTTCGATATACCTGAAAAATATAAAAACGCGCGAAACGCCTTGGTGAAAATACTAAAAAACATGGGATGTTTCCAGTTTCAAAAAAGCGTTTTTGTGCATCCCTTTGAATGTAGAAATGAAATAGATTTTGTGATAGAATTTTTCTCTATGAGACAATATGTGCGTTTTATTGTCGCTGATAGCATTGATAACGAATTGCATCTAAAAAAGCATTTTGATCTATTATAATGAATGGTTAAATTAATGGTCGATCGGTTATTAATTTGATTAAATTGTTTTTAAATTTAAAAAAATAGTAGAATAGTGTAGTTATGAAAATTGGCATTGTGGGTCTCCCCAACGTAGGCAAATCGACACTGTTTCAGGCGATAACCAAAAAACAGGTGGATACGTCAAATTATCCGTTTGCTACCATCGATCCCAATATCGGTGTTGTTGCGGTACCGGACGAACGCTTGGATAAACTTGCAAAACTTTCGCATTCAAAAAAAATTATTCCCACCATAGTGGAGTTTGTTGATATCGCGGGCTTAGTGAAAGGGGCGGCCGCAGGAGAGGGCTTGGGAAATAAATTCCTTTCGCATATCCGCGAGGTGGATGCGATATGCCACGTTGTCCGGGCATTTCAAAACGAAAAAATAACCCATATCGGAGGAGTTCCAGAACCGCTCCGAGATCTTGAAATTATAAAAACAGAGTTAGCACTAAAAGACTTGGAAACAGTAATCAAATCAAAAGAAAACGCCAGAAAAGAAGCAAAAGTTGGGAAAAAAGAAGGGATTGAATTATTTAATGCGCTTGAATCTATAGAGCAAGCACTTAAATCACTTGGCAGCTCAACCTCCAAGTGGAGGTTGAGCTGCCAAGTGGATCCAGTGGTCAAAAAAGTTGTCTATGATTTGCAGTTATTATCTTTTAAGCCGGCTTTAGCGGTATTTAATATTTCAAGCAAAAATAATTTGATCGTGCCCTCTGCACCCAACTCGATTACGCTCGACATTGGACAAGAAAACGATATCGCGTTGCTTTCAGAAGACGAAAAAAAAGAACTCGGCGTAGAGTCCAAATTGTCAGATCTTATTAAAGCCGCGTATAAACTTTTGGGACTCATTACATTCTTTACCACCGGGGAAGATGAAACCAGGGCGTGGACAATACCCATGGGCTCCACCGCGAAACGCGCCGGACATGCAATCCACAGTGATTTTGAGGAAAAATTCATACGAGCAGATATCGTTTTTTGGGAAAAATTGTTGGAAGCAACTTCCTGGGCAAAAGCCCGCGATCGTGGTTGGCTCCGCTCCGAAGGCAAAGAATATATTGTCCAAGACGGCGACGTTATTGAATTTAAAATATAAGTGTGCTAGGCTAAATTCAATGGATTCGGACACGCAATTATATGAATTAGGCTACATTGTTTCCCCTTCTTTGACCGAAGAAGAGGCTCGAGATTTTCATCAAAAAATCAAAAACGAAACCCAAGGATTGGGGGCGCTTATTGACGAAGAAGGATCAATAGAAAAACGGAGATTGAGTTATCCGATCAAAAAAGTGCGAGAAGCATATTTCGGGCATTTTAAATTTATGCTGATTCCAGAAAAACTTGCCGAATTAAAAAATAAAATACAATTTCCGCATATTTTGCGAGCCCTCTTTATTAAAACAAAGCGGCCTCCGCAAAGAGAAATTTCAACACGGCCGGTAAAAATGAGTGAACCCGCCACCATCAAAAGAACTGAACAAACTGATAGTGCTCCTCCCGTAAGTGTTGAAGAAATAGACAAAAAATTAGAAGAAATTTTAGGAAAATAAAATGAATTTAAATAAAGTATTTTTAATAGGAAATTTGACTCGTGACCCAGAACTCCGTTCTTTGCCTTCCGGGCAGCCGGTAGCAAATTTTGGTATTGCCACGAATAGAATGTGGAAAGGAAAAGACGGCACTCCGCAAAAACAAACAGAATTTCATAATATTGTTATGTTCGGACGTCTTGCTGAAATCGCCCAGCAATACTTAAAAAAGGGGGCGAGTTGTATGGTTGAGGGGCGAATTCAAAATAGATCTTGGCAAGCGCAAGACGGCACCAAAAAATATAGAACAGAAATTGTAGCGGAAGGAATGCAAATGGGCCCCAGAACCGGAGGCTTTGGAGCCGCCACTACAAGCGGCGCGGATGGACATAGCCCTTCATCTGCTCAATCTGAAGCTCCAATGGAAAATGCAACCGAGGTTCCAACCGTCGAATATCCGGCAGATGAAATTAACCCCGAAGAAATACCTTTTTAAACTATGCAAAATCAACCCAAAAAACAGTGCTATTTCTGCGCGGCGAATATCAAAATGATAGATTACAAAAACTCGGAGCTTTTAAGAAAATTTATGACGCCCCAAGCTCAAATCATCCGTCGCCGAAGATCCGGAGTGTGTATGCTCCACGAACGAAAACTGGCCGAAGCCATCAAACGCGCCCGATTTTTGGGTTTGGCGCCGTACGTGACAAGGTAATGGATAAAAGGAAAACCCGCTCCGAATCTCGGAGCGGGTTTTTTATTTGGCGGGATTAGTTTTCGCCGATTATCTTATCCGCAATTTGGGAAAGATTTTCGAGAACCATATGGTTACTGCCGGTTCTTTTTAACTCTTCCAAATCAATCTTCAAGATATCGTCGTCGAGAAAACCAACGTTAACTCGATTCACGTAAAAAATAAAAGGCGCTTCCCAGTCCAGCGGCAATCCCGGGCGGTCATAAAATTTAATAAAAACTCCGCGCCCAGTACCAAGCTGGCTGGCAATTTGGTCTCGTCCTTGTCCCGGAGTCTTAAGCTTAAATTCTGTGAACTTTCTGTCCATCTCTTGCCTCCTTTTCAATTCTTTTTAATTATAAACCTAAAATGTGTCTGTGTCAATAGGAGTTGTTGGGATCAAAAAACCCCTCCGATGGCCATCGGAGGGGTTTTTTGATTATTAGCCGCTCGCCTTCTTTGACACTTCTTTAATTTCCTTCAAAATTTCGTGTACCAACTTTTTGTCTTCTTTAAGTTTGGCGCGGGCGGAGTCGTAGCCACGGCCGAGGGGAATATCGCCGAAGCTATATGAGGCGCCGGATTTTTTAATTACACCGAGCCTCTCTCCCAAGCCGAGAATATCTCCTTCATACGAAATTCCTTCGTTGTATAAAATATCAAATTCCGTGGTTCGAAACGGAGGCGCAACTTTATTTTTTACCACCTTTGCCTTAATGCGGTTTCCAATAATTTCTTCTCCTTTTTTAATTTGGGCGGCTCTTCGCACTTCGATTCGTACCGAAGCATAAAATTTAAGCGCCTTGCCGCCCGTGGTTGTTTCCGGATTTCCAAACACAATTCCGATTTGCATTCTAATTTGATTTATAAAAATTACTATGGTGTTTGATTTTGCAACAATCGCCGTAAGCTTCCGAAGCGCTTGCGACATAAGCCGCGCCTGAAGCCCCATATGCGATTGCCCCATATCGCCTTCTATTTCAGCTTTTGGAGTAAGCGCGGCAACGGAATCAATTACCACCACATCTATTTTTCCTGACCGCACAAAAGATTCTACAATTTCAAGCGCCTGTTCTCCCGTATCGGGCTGTGAGATTAAAAGATCGTTTATTTGAACACCAAGTTTTTTAGCGTATTCCGGATCCATTGCATGCTCCGCATCGACAAACGCGCAAATACCGCCTTTTTTTTGCGCCTCGGCAACAATATGAAGGGTCAGCGTAGTCTTTCCTGATGATTCGGGGCCGTAGATCTCAATAATTCTTCCTCGCGGCACCCCTCCCACACCCAAAGCGAGATCAAGGCTTGGAGAACCCGTAGGAATAGTATCGATATCCACCCGTGGCACATCACCCAATTTCATGACAATCCCCTCGCCGTATTTTGACTGCAAATCCTTAACTGCCGCGTCCACTTGGCGCCATTTTGCCTCACTATCCCCCCCTCCCTTACCCATTTGTTTTAACGGTTTTTCTTCTTTTTTAGACATGGAGGTATGTTAACTTATTCAACAACCAATTGCAACATTTTTCTTGTTTCTTTGCCGAAACGGTTTTTAACTTTTATACCGAGCTCATTGTATCCCGGATCGAGCGAAATTTCTCCCTGAAAAAAACCTTTTTCGTCGGTGATAAATTCCCTGCCGGCAACCCATACTGTGGTTTTGGGTTCGCTTCGGCCAGAAATTTGAACACGAGTAGTCTTAAACAACACGCCATTTTTTGGTTCAGTAATTTCAAGTTTGGGAGCAAAGAGCACGCCCCCTGCTTCATAAAAAAAATAACCAACGGCAAGAGCGATAAAAATAATAAAAATTATTTTGCGTATATCCATGCTATAACTCTATTTTATCGCCCGGCTTCAAAACAGTATCTTTAGGTTTTTCTTGAACAGATTTTTTGAGCGCGTCCCGCAACGCCTGCAAATTATCATTTTTCCTTGGCGATTCCAAACGACTTCTCATTGGTTCTATTTTTTGAGCCAGCTCTTTTAAAAAAACGGGTTTTTCCTCTTTTCGGGGCACAAAGTCGTTCCTTCGTATTTGTTGCGCTGGCCGAATAGGAGCGAGTACGGGAGCCTCCACTGTTGCAGTCGGGGCGGGTCGAAGAACTTGAGCCGGAACTGGCGAAGCCCCCGATGCTGCGATCGGGGTAGCCTGATATTGCCCTGCCAAGCCTAAATGATCTTTACAAAATACCGGGCGGCGCGGATCCGGCACAAATGGCACCTGTATTTTTTTGCCGCAAACAACACATGTGGCATCGTAAAGCGGTACTTTGGGAGCGTTTTCTCTGTTAGCAGAAAATGACCCCCTATCTCCAGAACCATCCGGCATAGATCCCCCGGAGCCGGGTGATCCCGCCTGTCCGACGGGCGTTGCCGGTGCGGTTACTTCTTCTTGCCAGCGAGCAATTTCTTTCTCAACTTCTTTTCGAGGAGTTCCGTAACTTTTGCGAGAAGCCTCAATTATTTGATCTTTAAAAGATGCGTTCTGATTGGCAATCGGCCCCAAAGTTGCGGCAGAAAATGGACGAGAGGCAACGCCGTCAATCATAAGTTTCAGATACACGCTTGCAAACCCCAAATTTACCATGTCTTGTATGGTAAATTCCGGCTCAAATTCTTTTTCCAAAAGCGCGGCGTCATCCGCACCGATACGAAACGTGAGCATCGTGCCGATATTGCCCAAAATAGCGTCTCTCACTTTTTCATCAAGCTGTAAAATATATTGATTCGCCAAAATCAGCGACAAGCGATACTTTCGCGCTTCAGCCAAAATATTTGCAAATGATTCAGTGGCAAAATTTTGAAACTCGTCGACATACACAAAAAAATCTGAGCGTTTCTGTTCATCTACGATATCAACTCTGGACATTGCCGCCAGATAAATTTTGGTAACAAGCATAGTACCAATGAGGCGCATATTGTCTTCGCCAACTCTTCCTTTTGCAAGGTTCGCAATCAAAATTTTTCGTTCATCCATAATTTGGCGCAGATTAAATGCCGAAACAGACTGACCCACAATGTTGCGGATCAGGGCATTTGAAG
>Ga0209515_10001965_pt1 | contig 32670 bp, 34 predicted proteins | sample Subgroupgradi54m_FD_187454 | JGI IMG/M metagenome (GOLD analysis project Ga0209515, IMG submission 187454) | Subsurface groundwater microbial communities from S. Glens Falls, New York, USA - GMW60B uncontaminated upgradient, 5.4 m (SPAdes)... ... | reverse complement strand
CCCCCGTCTCCATGGGCAGCATCTTTCACTCGGGCTGGATGCTTGGCGTCCTCGGCATCATCGCGCTTGCCGGTGGCGCGTTTATGATTTTGTAGATGGCTTCTCATAAACTCATTGTCGTGACCGGTGGGGCGGGCTTCATCGGGGGGAGTCTGCTTGCGCGGCTTTCCGATGCTGGTCATCGCGTCATCTCACTCGACAATCATTTCGCAGGCACGGAGGAGCCTCCGCTTCCGAGCGTCGAATACCGCGAAGGCCACACGAAAGATATCGCCACCCTTATCCCCGAGATGCCCGACCTCATCTATCACCTCGGCGAATATTCCCGTACTGAGAAAAGTCTTGACGAGCCAGCGCTCGTTCTCGACCTGAACATCACGGGCACTGCAGGCGTGCTCGAATATTGGCGCGCGAAGAAATGCAAGCTCGTCTACGCCGGTAGCTCGACCAAATTCGCCGACGGCGGTCTCGGTCGGGATCAAAGCCCCTATGCCTGGAGCAAGGCGGCCAACACCGAGCTGGTCGCGAACTACGGCCGTTGGTACGGACTGCCATATGCGATTACTTACTTCTATAATGTGTATGGCCCAGGCGAGCGTGCAGGCACCTACGGGAGTGCTATAGAGATATTCCGGCAGAAGCGCTCCGCGAACGAACCTATAACCGTTACTATGCCGGGTACGCAGATGCGCAACTTCACGCATGTCGATGACATCGTCGATGGTCTGACACGAGTCGGCGACAGCGGAGCAGGCGATGATTACGGTATCGGAGACGAGCACGCCTATTCCATACTTGAAGTCGCGAAGCTCTTCGGCGGGAAGATTGTCATGGGACCCTCCTCTCCGGGTAACCGCATGACATCCGTCATTGATACGAGTAAGACTCGCGCGCTCGGTTGGGCGCCGAAGCGCGACCTTGCGACCTATATCCGTGAGTCGCTCCACCTTGAAAGTCAGACCCTCCATTCCACCTTGAAAGTCTGACTTTCAATCTGTATGAAAAGAATCCTTATTTTCTCGCTTGCCTATTATCCGCACGTTGGCGGAGCTGAAGTCGCGCTTAAAGAGATTACCGACCGCATCACTGATATCGAGTTTCATATGCTCACGCGCCGCTCTCGCGGCGAGGCGCATGAAGGGCGTATTGGGAACATGTTGGTCCACCGAGTGAGCGGAAGTCCATCGTATCTTTCTAAAATCCTCTTCGTGCTACGCGCCGCTCTCGCGGCGCGCGCCCTGCACCGCATACACCACTTCGACGCGTTCTGGGCGATGATGAGCTATATGCTTTTCCCAGTCGTGCTATTGCGATGGGCTGGCGTGCGCGTTCCGTACCTCCTCACCCTCCAAGAGGGCGACCCATTCGAACACGTTTTCAACCGTCTTCGTATCCTCCTGTTCCGGCCCCTCATACGTTTTGGGTTCAAGCATGCGAGAGCGGTGCAAGCTATTTCGACCTTTCTTGCTGGGTGGGCAACGCAAGCAGGATTCCGAGGGCATGTTGATGTGATTCCAAACGGCGTGGATGTGGAGCAGTTTGGGGGAGCCGCCATCGCGCACGAAGGCACTATGCTCGTTACAACCTCGCGTCTCGTACACAAGAATGCCGTTGATGATGTCATTCGCGCACTCATCCATCTTCCGCCCAACATCCGCTTCGTCATCTATGGCATCGGTCCTGACGAAGTGATGTTGAAAAAGCTCGCGAGGGAGCTTGGCGTTGATGAGCGTGTGCATTTCATGGGCCATATCTCCCACAACGCCTTGCCTGTGGCGCTTCGCGCCTGCGACATCTTCATCCGGCCCTCGCGCTCGGAGGGCATGGGCAATTCATTCATCGAGGCGATGGCGGCGGGGCTCCCAGTCGTCGCGACGCAAGAGGGCGGCATCGCAGACTTCCTCTTCGACGCGAAGCGTAATCCCGACAAGGCGACGACGGGCTGGGCGGTAGACAAGGACTCACCCGAGCAGATTGCGCAGGCAGTCCAGTATATTCTCGCGCACCCTGAACAAGTCGCGCGAGTGACGGCAAATGCGAAAAATCTTGTCACCGAGAATTATGATTGGAATCTCGTCGCCCACCAGATGCGCGCACTCTTCGACCGTGTGTTCGCGGCCAGTACAATGACCCTATGAAAGTCGTTATCGCCACCCCGCTCTATCCGCCTGAGATTGGCGGGCCGGCCACGTATGCCGCGTTGCTTGAGGCAGGACTGCCTGCAGAAGGTATTGATGTCGAGCTCGTGAAGTTCAGCGAGGTGCGGCGCTTACCTAAGCTTATTCGGCACTGGGCTTATTATCGCCGCGTCCTGCAGGCCGCGCGCAGGGCTGACGCCGTGCTTGCACTTGACCCTGTTTCTGTTGGCTTGCCCGCGATGAAAGCGGCACAAAAGGCGGGGAAAAAGTTTGTAGTAAAAATCGTTGGCGATTACGCGTGGGAGCAGGGCCAGCAGAGATTCGGCGTTACGGAGTCGCTCGATGACTTTGTCAAAACGCGCCAACACTCATTTTTTGTACGCGTACTGCAGCGCATTCAGACCCGCGTTGCGCGTAGCGCTGACCAGATCATCGTCCCGAGCGAGTATTTGCAAGAGATAGTTGAGCACTGGGGAATTCCGAAAAAGAAGGTCCTCGTGATTCACAACAGTATTAGGCTCCCTGAGCATATTCCTACGCAACAAAAAAAAGAGGGAGAGTTTCTAGTTGTGTCGGCTGGGCGGTGTGTGCCATGGAAGGGCTTCGAAGCAATTGAGCGTGTTGCGCAGCCACACTCGAACTGGCGTGTGTTTATAGCCTCCGACCTCCCACGTGCCGAGGCACTCGGGTGGATGAAGGCGGCCGATGTTTTTGTGTTGAATTCGCAATATGAAGGATTCTCCCACACGCTTGTAGAAGCAATGACTCTCGGGACACCTGTTATCGCTACGAGCACCGGCGGAAATACAAAACTCGTTAGTGACGTCGGCTTGCTTATACCTCCGCAAGACGATGTCGCCCTTGAGAGGGCGCTTATCGAGGTTGCAAATAATCCAGAAGAAGCACAAGAACGTGCCAAGGCCGCACAAGAGCGCATGAAATCTTTTGAAGTTTCGTATATGCTCGATCGAACTACTGAACTACTCAAAACCATATGAAAGTCTTGATGATAACCGGCGATAAGAACTTTAAGCCCGGTAACTCGCGCTACGAATTACAGCGGGGAGTTGTGGAGCGCCTCGAAGTAGTTGCGGTGTTGCGAGGGGGATTGATGGAATCTTTGCGACAACTATGGAGCCTCCGTCGAGAGCCATTCGACGTCGTTACGGCGCAAGACCCTTTTTGGCGCGGGCATCTTGCGTGGCATGTAGCATGGCTCAAGAGAGCCAAACTTAATCTGCAAGTTCATACCGATCTCTCAGCGCTCTCGTGGCTCAGGCGTTGGTGGGCGGGCATTAATCTCCGCAAAGCAGACTCAGTCCGCGTTGTGTCGGAGAAAATAAAAGAGCAAGTCGAGCAAATGCGTGTACGCGCTCCCATTTTTGTCCTACCAATTTATGTTGATGTGGGAAGATTCCGTTCTGTACAACACAAGCTGCACGAACAAAAAACCATACTATGGCTCGGCCGTTTTGAAGAAGAAAAAGATCCACTCCAGGCAATGACCGTGCTGGAAGAGGTGCGTAAGGCGGGCGTTGATGCTGGGCTCATCATGCTTGGCTCCGGTTCGCTTGAGGGGGAGCTTAAAAGCTCTGCCCGAGGCTTGCCAGTCGAGTTCCCCGGGTGGCAGGGCCCTGCGCCCTTTCTCGCGATGGCAGACGTGGTCCTCTCCACTTCGCCGTTTGAGAGTTATGGTGCCAGTATCATCGAGGCGCTCGCGGCAGGCGTGCCGGTGGTCGCGCTGGACGTTGGCATCGCGCGTGAAGCGGGCGCGATAGTGGTGCCGCGCGAGCAACTTGCCGAAGCAGTAGTTGATGTACTTAAAAAGGGCACTCGAGGCACGCTACGCCTTGAGCTCCCGACTGCCGATGAATGGGCCCGCCGCTGGAAGGAGACGCTACTTTAATTCTGGTTGCGGCGTTATAGAGCATATGGAATCAGCGAGGATTACGTGATAGAGTCGCTCGTATGGCAATAGACAAGGCGGCAGGAAAGCCCCTTATCGGCTTCATAGGGCAGGGCTTCGTCGGCAAGAACTATGCCGACGATTTTGAGGCGCGTGGCTACGAGACGGTCCGCTATGCGCTTGAGGAGCCGTATCTGGCGAATAAGGAGAAGATTGCCGAGTGCGACATTGTTTTCATCGGCGTGCCCACTCCTACGATTCCTACTGAAGGATCAACAGCGTTTGATGACTCCATCGTGCGCGCGGCCATCGGGCTGATCGGGAAGGGCAAGATTGCCGTCATCAAATCAACCATACTCCCAGGTACAACTGTTGATATCCAGAAGCAGTATCCGGACCGCTTTGTCTTCTATTCGCCAGAGTTCCTCTCCGAGGCGACGGCAGCCCATGACGCGGCGCACCCGTTCTCGAATATTGTCGGTATGGCCATTGACGATGCAGAACATCGAGAGGCGGCCGAGCGCGTGCAGACACTCCTCCCCGCGGCGCCATTCTCACTCATCTGCACGAGCACCGAAGCGGAGTTCATCAAGTATGCGCACAATGGGAGCGGCTATGTGCAAATAGTCTTCTTTAACCTTCTCTACGACCTCGCCAAGAAACTCGACGCAGACTGGGCGCCGATCGAGAAAGCACTCGCGGCTGACGTGTATATCTGCAATCGCTATGCGAGGCCCATACATAAGTCGGGGAGGGGGGCGGGCGGCCACTGTTTCATCAAGGACTTTGCCGCGCTACGCGAACTATATGAGAGAGCGGTCGGCGATCCCATTGGCATTACCACACTCTCAGCGGTAGAGGCGAAGAATATCGCGCTATTGAAGGCAAGCGGCAAGGACCTTGACCTTGTGGAGGGCGTATACGGGAAGGTGTCATGACGGCTCGAACTGCTCCCAAGCGCGCCGCGGCCTCGCCGCGGCGTCCCAAGAGAAAAACCGTCGTTGTAACGGGCGTCGCCGGTTTCATTGGATTCCATCTTGCCGCCAAGCTCCTCGAAGATGGTTGGAAGGTCGTCGGTATCGACTCACTGACCGACTACTATGATCCCCGCATCAAGAAGAAGCGACTCGCGCTCCTCGCAGAGCATAAGGCATTCTCGTTTCATAAGCTCAATATTGCAAAGTACAAGCCACTTGAAGCACTCCTTGCGAAAGTGAAGCCTGACGAGATTATCCACCTCGCTGCTCAAGCGGGCGTCCGCTACTCACTCACGAACCCATGGGTGTATGTCGAAACGAATAAGCTCGGCACACTCAACATATTCGAAGCGGCGAAGCGTCTTAAACTTCCGCGAGTCGTCTATGCCTCCTCGAGCTCGGTCTATGGCGCCAATGCTGAATCGCCCATGCGGGAAGACCATCGGACCGACCGGCAAATCTCAGTCTATGGCGCGACCAAGAAAGCGAACGAGGTTCTCGCTCACTCCTACAACCATCTCTATGGCATTGAGCTCATTGGCCTCCGGTTTTTTACCGTCTATGGTATCTGGGGTCGGCCCGATCTCGCGCTCTTCAAATTCACCAAGCGCATCCTCGCAGGCGAGCCCATTGACGTATACAACCGTGGCAAGATGAGTCGTAGCTTCACTCATGTGTCAGATGTTGTCGCAGGTATCATTGCCGTACTTGTGCGCACGCCCGCCGGTCGCTATGAGATTTATAATCTCGGCGGCGCTGAAGCGGTCCCGCTTACCACGTTCATCGAGCATATCGAGCGGGAGGTAGGTAAGAAAGCGAAGAGGCGACTTCTGCCAATGCAGGCAGGCGATGTGCCGGAAACGACCGCCGACTGGTCAAAGGCGCAGCGCGAACTCGGATTCTCACCCAACATGCCTATCGAGAAGGGCATCGCCGAATTTGTCACATGGTTTAAACAGCATGAACGATTCCTCCGGAGTCTCAAAGAGCCGAAGCAATAAAAAGGTGAAGCGTGTGGTCGTCATGGGCGGCGGCACCGGCACTTTCACGGTCCTCTCGGGTCTGCGCGCCTATAGCGATCTTGATCTCTCGGCAATCGTCACGATGGCTGATGATGGTGGGTCGACTGGTCGGCTTCGCGACGAATACGGGGTCTTGCCGCCCGGTGACTTGCGTCAGAGCTTAGTCGCTCTTTCGGATGCACCGCAGATTATGCGGAAGCTTTTCTCATTCCGGTATAGTCATGGAGATCTTCGAGGGCATAGTTTCGGCAATATCTTTTTGAGTACACTTGAGCACATGATTGGCGACGTCAACCGCGCGCTCGACATCGCAGGTGAGATTCTGAAAATTCGCGGATCAGTCATCCCGGTGACACTTGATAAGATTCGGCTTATCGCAGAACTTGGGAACGGCAAGCGGCTTCAAGGCGAACAGGCGCTCACGAACTGTCGACTTGTCTCACACCTTGGCCTTACGCGGATACGGCTCGTGCCGCACGCGAAGGCGAACCCGAAGGCGCTCGCCGCGATCAAGCTCGCCGACCTTATCATCGTAGGTCCCGGCAACTTCTATTCTTCTATTGTGCCAAACTTCCTCGTTGCCGGTATTGCACCGGCCTTGCGGCGCTCAAAAGCAAAGAAAATATTTGTCGCGAATCTCATGAACAGAGAGGGTCAGACCGACGGATTCACCGTAGCAACCTATATCGCAACACTTGAGAAACTTGCTGGCGGCACAAAGATTTTTGACGCAGTGTTGTACAATACAAGACGACCATCTGAAGCGCTCGTGCGCCGATACGCTGATGAGGGGGAGCCAGTAGAGCGTGGCGCGCGCGAGGCCCTAAGCCGACCGATTATCGGAAAGGATATACTCGCTCAAGATCTCTATAAGCCAACCGAGGGCGATATCCTCCAAAGAACGCTTATACGTCACGACCCGACCAAGCTCGCCAAGGTGCTGTATGGAATGCTCCCATGATGTACTTCCTTGATTTCGACCGGACGCTCTTCAATACTGACGCATTCATCGCTTCCATGCAGTCACGTCTAGCGGCGCTAGACGACCTGTCATTCGCTCCTGGCGAGCTCACCCCGTTCATCTATTCGGATGTCCCAGAATTCTTACGTGCGCTCGGCAACGAAGCAGTCATCGTAACGCATGGGAATCCCGTGCTCCAACGTATGAAGATTGAAAGTGCTCTTGCGGGCATCCCGCGTGTCTCGGCTATCTACGTCAATCAGGAGTTGAAGGGGCCGCATCTGGCCACACGCCTTGCTGGCAGCGGCGCTCGCGCACTCTTCGTTGACGATACACCACTCCAGCTCGAGAGCGTCGAGACGCACTGTCCTGCTGTCGCGCTCTATGAGATGCGTCGCGACGGAGGTACAGGTGACGGCCGCTGGCCCGTCGTGCGTTCTCTCCTTGATTTGCCATGAGTCCCGTTAGAGACAAGAACTTGGAAAGTTCTGGCAGCCTGAAGGCCGGCATCTCTAACGGGATGAGGTTGCTCGTCGTTACCCAGGCGGTCGATGCTGACGATTCGGCACTCGGCTTCTTCCACCGTTGGCTTGAGGAGTTTGCGCCACGCTTTAACACCATTGAAGTCATTTGTCTCAAAGAGGGAGTGCATGCGCTCCCGCCAAACGTTCACGTTCACTCGCTTGGCAAGCCCGCTTCGCGACTTCGATATGTGGGTAATTTTTACCGATATATTTTTTCCTTGCACTACGATACTGTTTTTGTGCACATGAACGAGGAGTATGTGCTCTTGGGCGGGCTCTGGTGGCGCCTCTTGGGGAAGCGCATCGTGCTTTGGCGCAATCACAAGATGGGCTCGTGGAGGACGCGACTTTCGGTGCGGCTCTCGGACACCGTCTGCTACACCTCACCGACATCCTTCGTGGCATCGTCCCCGAATGCCGTGCAAATGCCCATAGGCATTGATACTGAGTTCTTTGTGCCGCCTACCACCATTGCACTTCCCGATACCATCCTGCTTTTCGGCCGGCTTGATAGCGTGAAGAGGTGTGACATATTCTTCGATGCCCTCGCGCTCATGCATGAGAATGGCACAACCTTTCATGCCGATTCTTACGGCGACCCGACCATACCAGATGATCCATACGCACGTGAGGTGAAGCAGAAGGCAGAACCGCTCGCGGTAGCTGGCCGCCTCGCCTTCCATTCCTCCATGCCCAATCGAGAAGCGCCGCACATTTATGGCGCGCATGCGATCTACGTCAACCTCACCCCATCAGGTAGCTTCGACAAGACCATTGGCGAGGCGATGGCCTGCGGTTGTATCGTTGTATGCGTCAACGACGCAGTGCGCGGTATAGTGCGCGATGAGCTTATGGCCAACGACGGCGATGCGCGGGATGTAGCTCGAGCTCTTGAGGCGGCCCTACACCTCTCCGCCACCGAACGCGCTGCCGAGGCGAGTAAACTACGCGCATATATAGAAGAACATCATAGCCTGAGGGAGTTAGCCGCCAGACTTGAGCACCAGTTGCGCGGGTGAGGGTATTCGGGGTATATATTTGACTCATATGGCTCTATCTTCGTTTGAGATCCACGCACTTAATCTGCCGGGCGTGCTCCTGATACATCCTAAGCGCTTTGATGATGAGCGTGGATTCTTTGTGGAAACATTTCACCAAGAGGCGCTTAGGGCGGCGGGTATCACGCACCCTTTCGTGCAGGACAACCTTTCCTTCTCTAAGAAACATGTGCTGCGAGGGTTGCATTTCCAGAAAAAGCCGCATGCGCAGGCGAAGCTCGTGCGTTGTGCATCCGGCGAGATACTCGATGTCGCCGCTGACCATAACCCGGAGTCTGCAACGTTCGGGAAATCGGTTGCCATCACGCTCTCCGGCGAGACACAGGCGATGCTCTACATCCCTGGCCACTATGCGCACGGCTTTTGCGTGCTCTCTGACGGAGCGGTCGTCGAGTACAAAGTGAGCGATTACTATCACCCTGAGAGCGCGTCTGGCGTGCGCTATGACGACCCCACGTTCACCATTCCCTGGCCTCTTAAGGATCCAATTCTTTCAGCGCAGGACAAGCAGTGGCCAGCTCTATGAAGAACTCCGATATCTTTACTCAAGCGCTCATCACAGGCGCTGACGGCACGATTGGCACCTACGTTGATTTTGGCGTTCGTACGAACCATCGCTCGCTTGATGTGACTAACCTCACTGAGGTGATGAGAGTCTGTAAAGAATACAAGCCGAAGCTTATTGTTCATCTTGCTGCCGAGACCGATGTTGACTACTGCGAGCGCGACGAGGGGCATGCCTACAACGTGAACGCCGCGGGCACCTACCACATGGCGCTCGCGGCGCGTGAGCTTGGCGCGAAGCTCGTCTACATCTCTACATCAGGGGTGTTCGACGGCGCAAAAAGCGATCCGTACACGGAAGACGACATTCCATCGCCGCGCACCTCGTATGCCCATTCAAAATACCTCGGAGAGCTCGCCGTGAGCGGCCTGCTCTCCGACTACCTTATCCTGCGCATCGCTTGGGTGTTCGGCGGCGGCCCGAAGAAAGATCAGAAGTTCATAGCGAGAATACTGCAACAGGTCAACAAGCCGGAGATCAAGGTCGTTTCTCACAAGCGCGGATCTCCCACCTACGGGAAAGATCTCGTTGCGGGCATGCGGCGGCTCATCGAAGAAGGGAAGCCTGGTCTCTATCATATGGGCAATGCTGGCGCTCCTACCCGCTCCGATGTCGTCCGAGAGATCGTGCGCATCACCGGCTCGCGTGCCGAGGTAGTAGAAGTCCCTGCGAGCTACTTTGGGCTCCCGGCGGATGCTAGTCGCCCAGACAATGAGAGCATGGTCTCCAATGTCCCCTACATGCGCCCGTGGCAGGACGCGCTGGCCGACTACATTGAAACCGAGTGGGGCGACATGTCCGTTACTCCAGTATAAAGCGTGTATGCAAGACTATATTCGTAAGACTACGTGCCGCGTATGCGAGGGAGTAGATTTGGTACAGGTGCTGGACCTTGGCTCTATGCCACCGGCGAACGCCTATCTACGGGAAGATGATCTAGAGAAGTCGGAGAGCTCATACCCCTTGGCGCTCTATTACTGTCGGACCTGTTCGCTTGCCCAACTCCTCGATGTGGTGGCCCCGGAGGTCCTGTTTAAGGACTATCATTACGTGACTGGCGCGAGCTCCCCGACCATCGAACACTTCGGGCGATATGCGCGGGAAGCGATTCTGCCACTCATCTCCGGAGTGGAGGATCTGGTTATAGACATCGGTGGCAATGACGGTCTCTTGCTAAGCTTCGTGAGAGATTATTGCCGGGTTCTTAATGTGGATCCGGCGGATAATCTCGCTACTCTGTCAGAAGAGAACGGTGTGCCGTTCTATCCGGCCTTCTTCACCTCCGCGGTAGCGGACGACCTCCTCGAGACCTACGGGCCGGCGAAGGTGGTCGTAGCGAATAACGTATTCGCCCACACCGACCCACTCCGGGACGTGTTCAAAGGGGTCGCGAAACTTATCGGGGAGGACGGGACATTCATATTTGAGGTGCACTGGCAAAAGCACCTGCTGGAAGAAGGAGCGTTTGACCAGATTTATCACGAGCATCTGTGTTTCCACTCGCTCCACGCGCTCACGCACCTTGTGGCGTCTGCCGGCATGGACGTATTTGATGTGCATATCGTCCCTATGCAAGGCCAATCGCTCCGGGTCTTTGCTGGCAAAGGCAGAACGCCCTCCGAGGCCGTCGAGCGTATCCTCTCTGAAGAACGATCTGCCGGCCTAACGAGCGAAGCGACTCACCACGCCTTTGCCAAGAAGATCGAGATGAACAAGAAGAAACTGCTCGAACTCCTCACGAGTTTGAAGGCAGCGGGGAAACGCATAGCCGGCTACGGCGCTCCCGCCAAGGGCAACACCCTCCTCAATTATTACCAGATTGGTCCGGGCACTCTCGACTATCTCACGGATACCACGCCGCAGAAGCAGGGGCTCTATAGTCCTGGCATGCATATCCGCATCGTCTCGCCGGAACAGCTCCTCACCAATACACCCGACTATCTGCTACTGCTCGCATGGAACTATAAGGATGCCATCCTTGAAAAGGAAAAAGCCCTTCGGGAAAGGGGAGTGAAGTTCATCATCACGGTACCCGAGGTGGTAGTCATCTGATAGCATGTTGGGTATGAAGATTTGCTACATCAACTTAAAGCTCGACAACCCACGCGACCAAATTACGCTCCGCGGCTTGCGGGAAAACGGCGTTGCCGTCAAGGAGATTGCCGACAAGACGCCAGGATGGAAGAAGTATGTACATATTGCACGGGGATACCGTGCGGTCCGAGATGAGTGCGACCTCGTGATGATCGGCTATGCCGGGAGCGTCCTCGTCATATTCATGCGATTACTCACTCGCAAAAAGATCGTCTATAACACACTCGCGACCTTCTACGACAGCATGATTGTGTCGCGGGGGAATGGCATTGTCTTTTCTCCCACATTCGTCTGGTACTACCTGATTGACTTCTTTGCTTTCCGGTTGGCGCATATTACCTTCCTCGAGTGCCAATCCCAAAAGGATCTCGTGATACGGATGTTTAAGATTAATCCGGACAAGCTCTCCGTCCATCGTGTCGGAACGGATGATACCGAATTTTATTTTGACCCCACTGTCCCAAAATTGCCGCAGTTCACTGTCGTCTTTCGCGGAATGTTCCTTGCCGAGGCCGGGACAGACGTGGTGGTGCGCGCCGCCAAAGAGCTTGAGCGCGAGAACATCGCGGTGCGCATCATCGGGCGCGGGCTACTGTTGCCAGAAATAGAGAAGCTTGTGGCCGAGCTCGCGCCAGCCAACCTCGAGCTCATCACCAGCCGGCTCCCGATAGAGGAGCTACGACAGAAAATGCTCGAGTGCCACCTTTCGCTCGGCCAGCTGGCCGACCATCCGCGCGTCCACACGACCATCCCCCATAAGGCCTTCGAGAGCATGAGCATGAAACTCCCATATCTCACTGGAGCGAACAGGGGTGTACTCGAAGTGCTTGATGAAGGTCAGACCTGCTTCACTATCCCGCCGGGCGACTACCATGTCCTCGCGCGCAAAATCCTCGAGCTCCGCGACCGCCCGGCCGACCTCAAGCGCGTGGCGGAGAATGCCTACCAGCTGTATCAAAAAGAGTTTACGCCCCGCGTCTTGGCCGAGAAGATTCTGCGCGAGATTGCGGGGTGATACCGGAAGGGCTACTATGCGGTTATAGAAGTTATGACAAAAACAGCACTCGTGCTTGGCGGAGGCGGCTTTATAGGTACCCATCTTGTAGAGCGCTTGAAGCGTGAAGGGTACCGCGTGGTCGCCGTTGACCGCAAGAAGCCCGAGTACTCGGAGACGGCGGCCGACGAGTTCGTTGTCGGCGACTTGCGAGATCAGGAGGTAGTGCGTGGGCTTTTTACGCGCCCCTATGATGAGGTCTACCAGCTCGCGGCCGACATGGGTGGGGCCGGTTTCATATTTACCGGAGAGCATGATGCCGATATTCTGCACAATTCGGCGACGATAAACTTGAACGTCCTGCATTACGGGCAGAAGAGTGGGAATATCGGCAAGATCTTCTACTCCTCATCCGCCTGCATCTATCCGAAATATAATCAGCTTGATCCGAATAATCCGAACTGTGCCGAAGACTCTGCGTACCCGGCGGCCCCCGATAGCGAGTACGGCTGGGAGAAGCTCTTTAGCGAACGATTGTACCTCGCTTTCGCACGCAATTATGGCATTCCAGTCCGCCTCGCACGGTTTCATAATATATTTGGTCCGCTCGGCGCTTGGCGTGGCGGGCGCGAGAAATCCCCAGCGGCGCTCTGTCGGAAGGTAGCGGAGGCCCCAGACGGCGGCGAGATAGAAGTATGGGGCGATGGTCTCCAGACGCGCTCGTTCCTCTATGTTGATGAGTGCGTCGAGGGCATCCGCCGCCTCATGGCCTCCGACTTTGAAGGGCCAGTCAATATCGGCTCGGAGGAGATGGTGACTATAAACCAACTGGCACAGATGATAGCGGACACCGCGGGCAAACGGCTAACAGTCAAGCATACCGAGGGCCCGCTTGGGGTCCGTGGCCGCAATTCAGACAACGCGCTCATCCGCGAGAAGCTCCAGTGGGCTCCGAGCGCCCCGCTTGCCGACGGGCTGGCAAAAACGTATGCATGGATAAAGGAACAAGTGAGCCTCGCCAAGTGAAACCTCGGATTGCTTTCTTTTTTATAGGGGCGGACCGGTCAGAGATGATCGAGGCGGTGCGGCGTGGCGAACTGCCTGACTCGGGACTGCGCGGCGCTAACTTCTTTGCGGAGCGCAGCGACTGGCAGGTGGATACGATAAGCACCGAGCATTTCGAAAAGAGCCTCCCTCGGTTTGTGCGCAGAGTCCTGCCCATGTCGCTTCTACAGTTATGCTTCGTGCCGCGACTCCTCCGCTATGATGCGGTTATCGCGTCGGACGCGTTCTTCCTTGGCGCTCTGGTCTCGACTCTCGGGCGCACGAGGTGGATCTACGTCGTGATCAATAGTGGGGTGCTCATCCGTCGGCACGTGCGCCACCCCTTGCGGAGCGCCCTACTGCGGTTTTGTTGGAGTCGATTCGCGGCGATCGTCTGCCTGGCCGAGATGCAACAGAAAGAACTCATACAATTCGGCATTAAGCCAGAAAAGATATCGCTCATACGCTTCGGTATTGACACGCGCTACTTCAGCGGCGCCGTCGGTACCGTCGAGGGGGCGACTATTATAAGTATTGGCAAAGATATCAGCCGCGATTATGTGACCTTGCTTAGAGCGGCGCGGTTATGCAGCTTCCCTATAGAAATATTTGCGTCGCGCAAGAACATCCCGCCTGATACGGAGATACCGGTCAATGTGACGCTTGGGTATGATGCGCTACTTGAGGGGCTACGCGCTACCTACGCGCGGGCGCGCTTCATTGTGGTGTCGCTCTTTCCGGAACAAGCGTTCGGAGGGGATCCGAGCGGCCAAACCGTCGTCCTTGAGGCTCTCGCTATGGGTCGCGCCGTGCTCGTAACTGAACGCCCGTGGCTCAAAGAGTATCTGCGCGATTCGGATTATCTTGGGGTCCCGGCGGAGGACCCTGCCGCGCTCGCGGCTGCGATGGAAGAGTTATGGAGGAATGCGCCTTTTCGAGACGGGCTAGGTCAAGCGGGACAGGAGACGGTCCGGCGCCTATATTCCTCGGAGCGCTTTGCGAGTAATCTCATGGCGCTCACAGAGCGCGTCATAGCTCCATCATGAAAATCCGCTACGCAATAAATGCACGGATGCCGACGCCACACGCGCACGGTTTCCAGGTTATGAAGACATGCGAAGCACTCGCTCGTGCTGGTGCCGAGGTCGAGCTCGTCGTGCCGCGTCGCCATGTCTTTGTGAAAGAGGACCCGTTCTCCTACTACGCCGTCGAACCTATTTTTACCATTACCTATCTGCCGACCATTGAATTCACGTGGGGTGGTCTCTCACACTTCTTCGCACTGCAGACGCTCGCCTTTTCATTCATGCTTGCGCGTTATGTAAGGCGATACGATGACGGCTCGCAGCTGTACCTGCGCGGCGAGCTCGGCTGGCTCTTGCCACTTATGAGCCGAGCCCGCTTCATCTGGGAAACGCATATTCCACAGCCACCCGCCAAAGAGGCACGCGCAATCGGTCATGCGCAGGGCGTTGTGGTAGTGACCGAGCAGTACCAGAGAGACCTAGTCCGAGATTATATGCTGTCGCCGAGCTCGATCCTCATCGCACCAGACGCCGTTGACCTCGCGGAATTCTCACCTGATCCGGGGAAGTCCGAAGCGCGGAAACGGCTCGGGCTCCCACTCGACAAGAAGCTCGCGGTCTATCTGGGTTCAGACGTGCCATGGAAGGGCCTGCGCTACCTGCGCGAAGCCGCAGGCCTCTTGCCGGAAGACTATGAAGTCGTCTATGTCGGACTGGTGAATGCTTCTGGTGTCGACATCCACCAGCGATTCGTCGGTATGCAACCATTTAGAGAGCGAGCGTTGTGGTTGGCGGCCGCCGACGTGCTTGTCCTCACGGGCGACCCGAGCTCGGAGACGGCGCGTTACTATACTTCGCCCATAAAACTTTTCGAGTATATGGCTGCCCGCCGACCCATCGTCGCAGTCGACTTGCCGGCATTCCGCGACGTGCTCTCCTTCGAGAGTGCTGTGCTCGTCACTCCTGGAGACCCGCAGGCGCTTGCAGACGGCATCGTACGCGCAGTGAATGATGCCGATCGCGAGGCACGCGTCGAGAGGGCCTGGCGGGCCGTACAGGCCTACAGCTGGCAGTGCCGCGCCGAGCGCATCCTATTCTTCATCCGCGAGCGTTTTCGAGCAGTATGAGAACTTTAACTCGTAGATTCCGCAATCTATGCATATTCGTTGCCGCATACGCCGTAGCGCTTTTCGGGCGTCGTGCGTCGACACAAGCACCTGAACGTATCCTCCTTGTCCCTGCTGGTAAGCTCGGGGACGTCGTCTGTACGACACCTGTTATGTACGCTATCAAGAAGTACTTGCCCGATGCCAAGCTCTACATACGCGAATATGGAGGCACCAATGCGGCACTGCTTGCGGATAGCGGGCTTGCTGATGGCTATCTGAATGCCGTGACGATACGTGACTATAGCAGAGAGCTCCGCCGTCTGCGCATCGACACAGTACTTCTCACCGGCCCTTCGCTCGAAGACGTTGCAGCGGCGATTATCGCGCGCGTGCCTCGCATCATCGCGCCACGCGTCGTAGGCGGCTATTGTCCGCAACAGACACACCCGTATCTGTGGCTGCTACGCTTCGTGCAGACATTCCCTTATGGCATAGAGGCCTATGCTCCTCGTGAGCGCCTGCGCTCCTTGGAGCCGCTCGGCATCTATGCCGAAGATACGACAAAACATCTCGGATTTTCAGACCCCGCGCGCGCATTCATCGAGACGTTCTTATCGGAGCACAGTATTGTAGCGGGATCATTCGCCATTATCTCTCCTTCAGCTGGGAGCAAGATCAAGGAGTGGCCTGCCGACCGCTTCGCGCGCGTCGCCGAGCACATCGTGGCCACGGGTACGCCGGTCATCGTCATCGGCACGAAACGGGATAGGGCAGAGGTGGGGGCGATGATGGACGCTCTCAAGGATTCCTCGCGTATCTTTGATGCATCCGAACGAGTATCGCTCGACGAGCTTAAGGCGCTTATAGCGAGGGCGGCGCTCTTCGTCTCCGTCGATACGGGGCCCCTCTATATCGCTGAAGCGTTTGGCGTGCCTACGGTCGACATTGTGGGGCCTGTCGATGAGCGGGTACAACCGCCCATTGGTCCTCGGCACAAGGTAGTCGTGCCGCTCCGGGAGCGGGCGCAGCTGTATATTATGAATGCTCGCGTATACGACGAGGTGGAGGCGCGTCGGCAGACCGAAAGCATCTCGGCAGAGCAGGTGTGCAGTGCGGCAGATGCTCTTATTCAACCGCACCCATGAAAGACCTCTTAACGCGAGTGATTGGGTGGCGTCCACTGCGGTACCTCCTCTCTGGAGGCACTGCTGCAGCCGCTAACCTGACACTCCTCTACATACTCGTACACTTCTTCCATGTATGGTATCTGGAGGCCGCGGTGCTCTCGTTTATGGTCGGGATGTGCATGAGCTTTGTCTTACAGAAGTTCTTCACTTTCAGTCATTACTCTAACGAGACACTCAAGCGACAGACAAGCCTCCACGCAAGTCTCCAACTATTCAATCTCTGTCTCAATACGGCCCTCATGTATGCAGGCGTCGACCTGCTCCACGTCCCATACCTACTTGCTCAACTCATCATTAGCGCCGGAATGGCCGTCTACAGCTTCTTATTCTATAAGCACCTGGTATTTACATTAGATTATCCTGAGCCATTCGGCTAACGGAGTGTTAATCATACCGCCGAAGTTAGACTTCTCCATTTCCTTTTTGTGAGTTCTAATCCATTTCTCTACTTTCTGTATGGTGCTTTTAGAACTATGCTTTGGTTTGTAGTCGAAGTCTTTGAAAAAAGCGCTGGAGTCAATATGTACATCTCGTGGGTCTCCCAACCCAGGAGCCATGGCGATTTTACAATCTATCAATGATTGTATTGTTTCGGCTAGTTCAACTTTCTTTACATTATGCTGGCTAACATTATATATGAGCTTTTTCCAATCAGTATTTTTCATAATGGCAAAATAGGCTCCCACAAGATCATCAACATTTATATCTGCTCTATATGCTTCTGGTTCTGAGATAGAAATAACGCCTTTCGCTACGGCACAGTAGATAAAGTGATTGGGCATTAACTCCACACGCATTCGAGGGGACACCCCCCATGCGGTTGAAGGTCGCAGGACTATTATTTTAAATGTGGGATTTGCTTTAATTTTTTCTTTTATATATTTCTCCATGAGGAGTTTGTATGTACAGTAGTTATCTGTTGGTGCGGGTAGGGGAGAGGACTCATCCAAAAGTCTTTTGCCTTTTTGATTGCCATACACGCTGGAGGAAGAGTTATATATAACAGGGATGTGTAGCTTTTCTGCTATGTCCAAAACTTTTTTTGATGCCTCAAAATTTATGTCTCTGGTGTAGAGAGGGTTATCATTACAGATGTAAATACCAGCCAACTCGGCAAAGTGGACAAGGAAATCAGGCTTATATTCTTCTAACGACTGTTGTAATAATGTGGTATTCCGCACATCTCCCATAACAAACTGGCACGTTGCCTCACCCTTTTTTGCCGTCCGTATTTCGGCTAGGATTTTCTTATAATCCTGCTTATAGATTAATGAGTCATACAAAAAAACAGAGTGGCCTTTTCTCAAGGCCTCCATGGCTAATTTTGAACCTAGATACCCTAGACCCCCAGTAATAAATATTTTCTGCATAGGTTTTGCATGATACCACGTTGGAGTATACTATACAACGCAATGAAAAAGAACCTGATTCAACTAATCAAGACCATCGTACGGCTATTGCCCGAGGGCGCACCAGAGTTTATCTATGTCTCAATCTTAAAACCGAAACCCCTGAAGGCATTGGCTAATGCAGTGCTCTCGGTCATGATCCCGGAAACGGTACGGGTGAGCGATGGGAGTGTCATCGCCTTAAATAAAAAAGACGCGGTGGTCTCCGGAGCGCTTATGTTTGGCGTGTATGAAAAATTTGAAACTGAGCTCATACGGAAAAAACTCGGGCCCGGCATGACGGTCATAGATATCGGGGCGAACATCGGCTACTACACGGCCATAGCAGCTCAAGCCGTGGGTCCAGCCGGCCGCGTGATTGCTTTCGAACCGGATCCGGAAAATTTTGCATATCTGGAAAAAACAGTGGTCCTAAATAAACTGACCAATGTAACCTGCTACCAGGTAGCTATCGCCGACTCTGTGGGTGCAGGACATCTATTTTTATCGCCCGAAAACAATAAAGGTGACCAGCGCATTTATGCTTCGCCGGAAAAAAGAGAAAGTATCGGCATACAACTCACCACCTTAGACGCTTTTATACAAGGACATGACGTACCAAGGGTTGATTTCATTAAAATGGACATTCAGGGAGCGGAGGGACTCGCACTGGCGGGCATGAAAAAAACAATCGGCGATAATGGGCACCTTATGATGTTCACGGAATTTTGGCCGATGGGTATTGAAAGAACGGGGCAAAGTCCGTTAGCGTTTCTTAACATCCTCAAAGAGCTGGGCATGAACATATTCGATATAAACAGGAAAAACGGCGAACTCATACCCGTCACAGACACCGAGTCGACCACACACAAATTTAAAGGCAGAGAATTTGCTAACCTGTACTGCGAGAAATAACGTTCTGCCGATTATACCTTTGTATCAAAAAAAACGTACCACATAAGCTTGCCGAAATAGCGAGGAGCTTCCTTCAAGAAACTTACCTTAGAGGCACCGAGGCGCCGCTCATAAAATGTGACGGGTATCTCCGCAATGCGGAAATGCTTCCTTGAAAACTTAAGAATGGTCTCAAGATCAAAAAATTTACGGTTTTCCTTAGTCGTAATCTGGAGCCACTTGTCTCGCCTCAAAATTCTAAAACTGGTGTTAACATTTTTATAAGGCAGGCCACTCACAATGCGCACCGTCCAATTACCCAAAATACTGACCAAGTAGTGAAGTTTCTCCGAGCGAGCGCCTTCAAAACCGTCTTTATCAACCAGCTGATATTTGGTCTTATACGCCAGCACCAAGTCATAACCCTCTCTAATTTTTTCAAAGAGCCGTTTCATGTCCTGCGTGGTAAAAGAGAGGTCGGCATCCACAGACATAATAAATATGCCCCGTGCTTTATTAAAACCATCGCGCAAGGCCGAACCTATACCTAACAGAGCCGGACGTTCGACGAAAATAATATTTCGATATGTCAGGTTGAATGTATCTAACAGTTCGCGCGTGCCGTCCTTGGAGTTATCATCTACCACGATAATCTCAAAACTGGCTCCCTTAAATTCTTCCTCAATTCTGGGAATAAAAACAGCCAGATTTTCTTTTTCTTTATAGGCGGGCAAGACGATCGAAAGTTCGAGCTCATTTTCTGGCATAGGTTTTATTTTACTGGTAAACTGTATCATACCTATGGCCGAGGATACAGGAAGCCGTCTAGAGCGCCAGGTCAATCGCCTGCACACCATGCCAGTCGTCAGGCACTTCGCGGACAAGACATTCTTCCACTACTTTTGGACGGGCGGGCTCTTCACCATTCTCAACATCTCCTTGGTATGGCTCTTCATAGACATCCTGCATATCCCGACCCTCATCTCGAGCACCATCGTCATCGGCGGCCTCTTTTTCAGTAGATACTTGGTTTATCGATGGCTGAAGGTACTCTAAAACGACCCTAGCGCATGAACACACTTATCGTCGGCGGGACTTCTGGCCTTGGCCGGGAGATTTGCGCGCTCTTCTGTGAAAGGGGTGCGGTGGCATATGTCACCGGCAGATCCGAGAAGTCAGTACCAGAGGGCTCGCACTTTGTACCGTTTGTTGTCGGAGACAGCCTAGCCCCGCTCACAAGGGATGTAGATACGCTGGTATCCGTTCTCCCGCCCATCGATATCCTGGTCTATGCCGCTGGGTTCCTCGAGCAGGGCCACATAACCGAGCTTTCTGACTCCCACATAGCCACGATGACGAATGTTGGCATCGTGGCGCCCGCACTTATCGTCAAGCAATTGATTCAGACCAACGCATCGCTTGCGGGATTTATTGCCATAACCTCTACGTCGCAGTGGAGGCCGCGTGAGCAGGAGCCCGTGTATGCGGCTACGAAAGCTGGTCTCGCAATGCTCGCGTGGTCCCTATCCCTCGACTCACGCATACAGAAGACCTTGGTCGTGGGGCCTACAGGCATGCGCACTCCCCTTTGGGCGCATAGCGACAAGGATACGAGCAATCTCCTTTCTCCACGCTGGGTGGCCGAGCGCATCATGGAGCTCTGGGATGCGCCGTATTCGTATCGGTTAGCCCGAATCCTGCGGGACCCACTGCCAGAGGAGGATCGCGTGCAAATCCTTGAAACGAGATACCCCCAGACTGTGGCAGTGCTATAATTCTACCAGAGCACATTAACATCTGAGCTGGAGGACGCGATGCAAGTCGCACCCAAACACGATTTCACGGCGAAGTTACGGCAGGCATCGCTCATGAGGGCAGTCATCGACTACATACGCTGGCAACGGGCGGTGCATGCTGCCCATCTCGCCGGAACGGAGGCCCCGAAGATGCCGGCCCTACGGCTGGTCTCGCTGAATCTCGACCTTACGACGGCATGCAATTTCCGCTGTAACCACTGTGTCGACTGGGACAATCTCAATACCGGCATTCACTATGACGAAAGCGAGCTCTTCGCATCTCTTGAGGGCCTCATCGAGCAAGGGTTGCGGAGCGTCATCCTTATCGGTGGAGGGGAGCCGACCATACACCGCAAGTTCGAGGAAGTCGTGCGGTTCTTGAAGGCGCACGGCATGCAGGTCGGCATCGTCACCAATGGTGCTCGTGGCGATGTGCTCGAGCGGGTTGCGCCCGCACTAGGTCAAGGCGACTGGATTCGGCTCTCGCTCGATTCCGGTCGCGCCGAAACATTCATCAAGATGCATGCGCCGAGGAGCAAGACAGTCACGCTCGAAGGCATTTGCGCTTGGGTGCCGAAGATCCGGCGCGCGAACCCCGACATACAAGTTGGCTTCTCCTACATCATCGTGTGGGACGGGAGCCAGCGCGTCGAAGGAGTCGATATCACCTCGAACATCAATGAGATAGTTGAGGCGGCGAAGCTCGCCAAGGCGCATGACTTCAGCTACATCTCCTATAAGCCCTTTCTGACTCGTTTTGCGGACGGGGCCGAGGCCATAGACCTCAAGGTCATGACTGACCGGGAAGAAGTGATGGCACGCATTGTTCGTGCCATCGAGGAAGCCAAGACGCTCGAGACCAAGGGTTTCAAAGTCCTTGAGAGCACGAATTTGAGGGTTCTCTTTGCAGGGAATTGGCGCGAGTATACCAACCAGCCTAAGACCTGCCACGTCATGGCCTTCAGGCAGGTGCTCTCGCCGCTCGGAGTTTTCCATTGTCCTGCCAAACGAGGCAGCACGCAAGCGCGCGTTGGCAACAACAAGGCTTTCACGCCATCCCACCGGGAGAAGACCCAGGACGCGGTCGCCGCTATGCTCGAGACATTCGACGCATCGGTAGAGTGCCGCGAGGTCACCTGCCTCTATAACGGGGCGAACTGGTGGCTCGACGGGCTTGTCAATGGCAGTGACGACTTGGACGAGCTCGCCCTTCCTGATCGCGGTGATTACTATCTCTAAAGAGTGCGTACATTCGGCGCCATCTGCCCCTACGGGCCGATGGCGCCTTACGCAAATTTCCCTTTTTGCGGTGCCATACTCTCTCGAGCCCTTGACATCTTTATATCATACGGTACCCTAGTCATGGGCACCACATCAAAGGATGAGAAGGATGAGACAGAGTCTCTTTGCGCTTCTGATCGCCGCTACCGCTACCGTGACCACGTCAGCCACCGCAGCCACGCCCTGCACAGACTACCAGACAGACTACTACCAGTCGGCCGAGGGAGTCGCTCGCGGCGAAATGATCGCCTTGGTCAGCGCGGTGCTCTTCTTTGGGTACCTGGCCTGGAACTACGTGGCGTGGCGTCTCGATTTGAGGAGGGAAGGACTGACGCCAAAAACTGTCGCAGACCGCCGCCACCCTGTAGAGTATTAGCACCCGAGCTCGGGCGGTACCCGAGCAAGCCCCGCCGATGGCGGGGCTTTTATATGTCGCTTGCGAGCATTGCTGAAGTGTGTTTTACTAGCCCCTATGAATGGAAGTCCCGCGCCTGAATTGTCGGTGGTCATTCCCGTCTACAATGAGGCAGAATCCGTAGCCAAGCTCCATGAAGAGCTGTTGGCCGTGCTTACCCCGCTTGGCATACCGTTTGAGATTATCTGGATTGATGATGGGTCCACTGACCATACCTATGAACGCCTCGTAGCGCTCACGAGCGCCACTGTTATCCGCTTCACGCGCAATTTCGGCAAATCACAGGCCTTGCAGGCCGGCTTTGATCGGGCGCGAGGGACGTTTGTCGTGACCATGGACGGAGACTTGCAGGACGACCCGCGCGAGATACCCGCATTTCTCTCCAAGGTGGCGGAAGGGTACGACCTTGTCGTTGGCTGGAAGCGCCGCCGACTCGACTCATCCTCGCGGCGTCTTGCCTCAAAAATCGCCAACGGCGTGACGAGACTTTTCACGGGAGTCAATGTCCACGACATGAACTGCTGCTTCAAGCTCTATCGTAGCGACGTTGCCAAGCACCTTTCGCTCTGGGGCGACATGCACCGCTACATCCCCGCGCTCGCGGCCGCCGCGGGATTTTCGGTCACCGAGATACCGATCAATCACCGGGAGCGCCGCTTCGGGCGCTCCAAGTATGGTATGGGCCGGCTCATCGCGGGGCTGTTTGATTTCATAACGCTCATATTCTTGCGACTTTTTACCGACCGACCCATGTACTTCTTTGCGGCGGTCGGCTCGGTGCTGTCGCTTGCTGGGCTCGCAGCACTCGCGTATCTGGTTGCGCTCAAGCTTGCGACCGGCGCGCTCATCGGCAATCGGCCGCTCTTGGCGCTCGGTGTGCTGCTGCTCATCGTTGGTTTTCAGTCGTTGTCGCTCGGGTTCTTAGGCGAGCTCGTTATCCGGCAGAATCCCTCTACGCGGCGCACCTTCGTCGTGCGCCAGACGACAGAACACCATGAAAGACTTTCTTGACGTCGTTAGAAGCCGTAAAAGCGTACGCTCTTTTGCACCAACAGCAGTCCCTCGCGAGCTCATAGAAAAGATCTTGAAGGTCGCGGTTGAGGCACCCACCAACTGCAATCAGCAGCTGTGGAATTTTATCGTTATCGACCTACCCGCGACTAAAGAACGATTGGTGAAAGAAGCTGCCGGGAATACCCTGTTTCGCCGGACACCGACACTGATTGTCGTGACCTATGACGGATGGAATTACAAAGAGGCGATACAGGGGGCGAGTTTAGCAGTCGGACACATCCTGTTAGCGGCTACGTACTATGGGGTGAGCGCGTCTCCCGTCAATAGCTACGGTGCGGATTCAAAAGTAAAGAAAGTGCTCGGCATACCGGAACGCGAAGTCATCTGCTGTTTTATTACGCTTGGGTTTCCCGACGAGCGGGCACGAGAGGCGCCGCCTATCCCGCGCAAGCAGGTGTCAGAGATCGTGCACTGGAACAAGTTTGAAACGAAGCTCTCCGCGCCCTACACCTACAATCCAAATGACTGGTCCTTGGGCCAACTGCGACTACATCAGCGCCACTATTGCCGCAAGACATTTCTCGGGAAAGAGATGGACCTCGCTAGTTCTCATGAGCGGGCGCTGGTCGAACAAGTGCTCAAAGGTAAGAATGGCCCGTTCTTGGATCTCATGACCTATGACGGGAACTATCTCCGCAGCTTTCCGGAGGGAGAGATTGATACACTGGATCTGGCTGAAGAAACAGCAGAATATACGAAGCACGCGGCGACTCTCGCCTCCCGGCTCATTCGGACCGCGCATGTGTATCAGGAAGACGCGGAGCGGTTGCCGGGCAATCCGCATACTATTACGCTCATCTACAAGGCTGAACGGTTGTCGGACGCGATACTGGAAACCGTATTCAAACAATCCTATGAGGCCCTAGAGAAGGGCGGGGAGCTGGTCATTATTGCGCGGCGGCGTCCCTCTCTCTTTTCTCTGTTCTATTCGTTGCTCCGCCTTGTCTTTGGAGATGATGTGCGTAAGACAGGCATCTATGCCTTTTTTGGGCCGTATCGACCCGTACGTCTCGGTAGAATGACAGGTCTTGCGAAAGGGGCTGGCTTCAGCGGTATAACATGGAGCGGGTATCTAGCCTTCCCTGGATTTTTTGAACAGCTCTACCAGATGATTGTCCAGTATCGGCGAAGTGAAGGGTCAAGCTACCTCCATCGCGACAGAAAGCACGACGTCATAAGCAAGGGTATTGACGCGCTCCTTAAGGCACAAGGACTCGCTCGGTGCGGCATGCTCGGGTCGGTCGCGGTTATCGTATGCAAAAAGTAGACCCACAAGCAGGCCAAAGCATAGCGAGCAACATTTTTTTTGAAGCGGCGCTCCGTGAGGTCCCGCGCCTCCTCGGGCAGATAGATCGCAACCCCTTATCAAAAACGTATGGGTCCTGTGATCGCGCATTCTGGCTCTACCGTACGAACGACATAAGCTCGATGCGGTACCAGGAAGCAGCACTTACTTTGGCGCTCTTGTACGCGACGCCCTTTGAGGGTAATGGCTACTGCGGCGACGATCGCCTGAAGTCATGGGCGAATGCTGTTATTCGTTTTGCCTGCATGCGCCAGCACCGGAACGGATCGTTCGACGAGTGGTATCTCCACGAAGGCTCATTCGTGTGTACGGCCTTCGTGTCCGCCGCGCTCTCCGAGGCGGCGCTCGTGCTGGGCGGTGCGTTAGAAGATACAGAGCAGGTGATGGCCATGCTGAAGGCAAGTGGCAGATGGCTTGCTCACCATACGGAAACCTTGGTCGTGAATCAGCTTGCTGGTGCAGTATGCGCGCTCCACACCATCCACAAGGTAACCGGAGATGCCGCCTGCAAAGAAGCGGCTGAGGAAAAATATGCCGTGTTATTGTCGCTCCAGCACGAGGAGGGCTGGTGGAGCGAATACGGCGGCCCGGATGCCGGCTACGTGTCGCTTACGATTGATCATCTCTCCCGATATGCAGAGAGAGCACACGATGCGCAGGCGTGGAGCGCGATTGAAAAAGCCTCGGCGTTCCTCCTCCATTGTCTCAATCCCGACGGGACCGCTGGGGGCGAGTATCTGTCGCGCAACACCGAATATCTTATTCCATCAGGGTTCTTCCGCTCGGCCACCCACTGCGAATCGGCACGCCGGATAGCTTCTCATGTAGCGCGCATGCACGCAGAGGATATAGGCATTACGCCGCGCTCTTTAGATGACCGCTATATTTGTTATATTTTGTACAACTGGATAGAAGCAGGCATCGTGCAGAGTACTCTTGAACACAGGCCAGCTCTCCCTACCGTGGTACTCCAGAAATTTAGCGACACGTTTTTTCCTGATGCCGGGCTTTTCGTCGGAAGCGGCGGCGCATATCAGATTTTTGTGAATCTGAAGAAGGGCGGCAGTCTGCGCCTTTACACAAGGGATTCGGTATTAATCGATTCGGGTATCAATGTGTGCCTTAGTGGGCATGTATACGTAGGCAACGTGCTAGATTCGAATACGGAAATTTCGTACGATGAGTCAACCCGCACTCTCCGCTCGGCGGGTGCACTTATCCGAGTACAGGCCCCACTTTTGACCACGGGGCGCGCCATAGGGCTTAAAAGCGCCCAATGGGTTTTCGGCCGAATCCCCGCGCTCCAGAAGCTCTTAAAGCGGACCTTGCGCATGGCGAGCGTCATGCGCCCCGGCTCCCCAAGCCCTCTGCGATACGAACGCATCATTTCCTTACAGGCCGACGCGGTGACTATTACTGATACCTTGAATGCCGCATTGCCGAGAGATTCTCTCGTAGTCGGCGAAGCTAATACGTATGCGCTGGTGCCGAGCTCGCGCTATGTGGCGACTGGCGCGCTACTCGCATACCTAAGGCCCCAGAGCGAGGTATATGAACTGACGGGTGGGACAACTCGCCTGACGCGCACCTTTACCGTATAGTTTCCGCATGGAGCGGCTCAAGCATCTCATCTGGGAGCATAAGGGCGCCGTCATCTTGGCCACTCTTGTTTCACTGATGGTCGCCGCTCCACAAATCGCTTTCCGTTATGAACACCGAAGCGATGGCGTGTATCAGGGGATAGAGCTCCTCCCCGACTCCCCATGGTCGTCCCGAGTGCGCGAGGTCATGGACGGCCACCCCGCCTTCGGTAGCATCTACTACAAAGACGGTAAGAGCGACCCCTACCTCTTCCAGCCAGGCGGCTCTATGACCGTCGCCTACATGGGCGAGGCGTTTGGTTTCGACATCAACAACACCATTCTGCTCGCCCGGCTCGTTCTTACATTCATCACATTCCTCCTCATCTATGCGTTTATAGTGCTGATTTCAGGAGACAGGCTTGCCGCCCTCGCGGGCACCTCGGTACTGCTCGAAGCCGATGCCGTGATGAACCTCTCGGGCATCAAGAATCTCTTGCATGGCATCTCGCCATCCGACTTCTTGAGTATTGGTCTGCCGGTCGACCCAGCGATGCTCTTCATCCCTCTGTTCGCATTTCTGATTGCGTTTTGGCTATTCTATAAAAATCGGGATTGGCGCTTCGGGGTAGCAAGCACTATTCTTCTCGGTCTCAATTTTTATAACTACTTCTATTCGTGGACCTACCTATACGCTTTCGGAGGCTTCCTGGTCCTCTTGCTCCTTCTCAAACGGGACTGGCGTGAGGCAGTGCGTATAGGCAGCGTATTTGCCGGGGCACTCCTACTGGCTATCCCGTATGGCATCAATATATATCGCGCGGCGCAGTACCCAATCTATGCGGAGGTTGGCGAACGATTCGGTATAGTAGCGACCCATGCGCCCTTATTTATCGGACTCATAGCGCTCGGGGCCCTCGTCATGTTTTATCTATGGTTCCCGCGCGGAGATAAACAAAAGTATCTCTTTTGGCTCGCCTTGTTGCTCGCCCCGATTCTTACGCTCAACCAGCAGATCCTTACGGGTAAGGAGATGCAATCCGCTCACTATCACTGGTACTTCCATAAGCCCCTCGCAGTCATAGTCACCGTCATACTAATCTTCTACCTGCTTAATCGTCTCAAGACGACCTGGTATAGAGTAGCGCTTGCAATTCTTATGGTCGCGGGGAGTTTTGCAGTCGGAGTCTTTATACAAACCGATTCCTACCTCCACAACCGTGGTGACTACGGGGGCACGGCCGCGCTGCAACAGCAGCGATACGGTCCAGTCATGCAGTGGCTGAATCGGAGTGCCATGAAGGAGGATGTGGTCCTCGGGAACAGCGACATATCCTATCTGGTAACCATCTATACGCCACTCAATGTCTTTTATCACCGGGCCGCCTTCATGTCGCTCGCGGCGACGCACGAGCGCCTTCTTGACTCACTCTTCACCTTCTATCGGTTGCGAGGGGTGGGTGCCGCAGATGCGCAAAAAGTATTCTTTGCGGAGCGTGGTTCCATCTCCTCGAGTATCTACGGCATATACTACCGCCAGCTCTCGGGCTCGTATGAGGCGATACCCGATGAGAAGCTGGGCGAGATACTCGCGGCCTATCAAAAGACTCTCGCAACTCCCACTCCCGCGTGGCTCAAGCAGGAGATGGCGCAGTACGAAGTGAACTATGTTGTCTGGGATAAAAAGAATGATCCGAGCTGGCAATTGCAGAAATATCAGTTTTTGAAAGAAACCGCCGTGTTCGGAGACATCCATATCTACCGTTTTAATCCATGATAAAAGTCGTTTTCTTGTCAGACGATTTCCCGCCGCTCTCCTTCGGTGGCGCAGGCATCTCGACCTATGAGCTTGCCGCGGGAGTAAAAAGGGCGGGATACGAGGTCTCGGTCATCACCACGTGCCGCAAGGTAAGCGACGCGGGAGAATTCGATCACGAAGGTCTCCATGTCATCAGGATCCAGAGCGACTATGATGGGCGGTGGCGCGCGTGGGTGGGCCTCTACAATCCGCCCGTAGTCCTCCAGGTAGAGAAATTCTTGAAGCGAATACAGCCCGATGTGGTGCATGTTAACAATATCCACTTCTATCTCTCCTACCACTGCCTCAAGATAGCGAAGCGCTACGCCAAGACGGTCGTGTGGACGGCGCGCGACGCAATGGCGTTTAGCTATGGCAAACTCGATACGCCACGCTACCTCGAGACGCTCGACGCGCGTCTCTCGTGGCGCGACAATCTACGACAGGCGGGCAAACGCTATAACCCACTGCGCAACTACCTCATCAGGCGCTATCTGAAGTATGCAGATACGCGTCTCGCGGTGAGTGACGCGCTCCGGGAAGCGCTCCGGCAGAACGGTATCACGGGCGTCGAGACCATGCACACGGGGATTGATGTGAGTGCTTGGCAGGCGAGTCCCGAAGCACTCGCGTCCTTTCGTGCCAAGTTCGGTCTTGAGGGCAAGAAGGTAATCCTCTACGGCGGGCGGCTCGCCTCCGGCGTGCAGATCATACGGGCCATGAGTCTCGTCGCGCAGAAAGAGAATGCCACGCTACTCGTGATGGGGAAGGAGGAGAGTGCTGCGAGCATGAAGGAGGCGAGCGCCGGGCTCAATGTGGTCTATACGGGGTGGATAACCGGGACAGAGAAAGTCGCGGCGTACTGCGCTGCAGATATCGTGTGGGTGCCCTCGACCTACTTCGACGCCTTCCCTCGCTCGGCGCTTGAGGCATCGGCCGCGGGGAAGCCGGTCATCGCTACGAAGTTCGGCGGCGCACCCGAGCTCGTCCTTGATGGACAGACCGGCTATGTGGTAAATCCGCTGCATGCGCAAGAGATCGCGAACGCGACACTCGACCTCTTACAGCATCCAGACAAGGCGGCGGCCTTCGGCAGAGCAGGACGTGAGAGAGTACAGACGGAATTCAATCTGGATGACAAAGTCGCCGAGCTCATCTCTCACTACGAGGTGCTCCTTCGCAAACACCACCCATAAGTCTCTCGCCATGATGAAGGTCTGACCTTCATCATGCTAGGATATTCTCATGAGAATTGAGCCTTACGCGGTTGACTCCATCGTACATATCACCAAACGAGGTGCTCGCGGAATGGACATCCTCCGCGATGAGGACGACCAGCGGCGTTTTGCTAAATCACTTTTCTTACTAAACGACTCTCATACAGATTCGAACTGGCACCGGGATACCGCAAAGCTGCCTTTGTATATGCGTCCCTTGCATTGGCCTCGACAAGAACCGCTCGTGCGCATACTTGCCTGGACCCTTTTGTCGAACCATTTCCATCTTCTTTTACAGGAGATTACGGAAGGCGGCACAGCAAAATTTATGCAACGACTCGGCGGGAGCATGTCCATGTGCTTCAATTTAAAATATGGTGGGAAGGGGAGCATTTTCCAAGGCGCGTATCATGCACGAGTTGTCGACAGGGGCGAGCATTTGAATTACCTCGCGTTTTACGTCCTAGTGAAGAATGTGCTCGAAATGTATCCTGGCGGCCTAATGGCCGCTCTTGCTAACTTTGATACTGCATGGGAGTGGGCTATTCGGTACCCGTTCTCAAGCCTGCTGGGAATCATTTCAGGAGAACCGACGCCAATTACGGACGACAACGAAGAACTCATCTCAAACATTATTGGACGGGGAAATTCGTTCAAAAATGAAGCAAGAGAACTGCTCGAAAGGCATATCGCCTCACGCGGCGAGGATTTCAAGTCCACCATGCTGGAGCCTTGGTAGTATGATGAAGGTCAGACCTTCATCATTTTCATATTTTCTCTCGCCTGTGGTACAGTCGTCCATACATGAAGAAAAAAGCGCTCATTACGGGCATTACCGGTCAAGATGGCTCGTACTTGGCCGAATTCCTCCTTGATAAGGGGTATGAGGTCTTCGGCTTCATGCGCCGCACCTCAACCGACCCATTTATTCGCATCGAGGATCTCTATGTCAAAGGCAAGGTGAAGCTCATCTACGGCAACATGCGCGACTTGCCGACCATCGAGCGGGCGCTTAGCGAGGCGAACCCCGACGAGATCTATAACCTTGCGGCGCAGTCGCATGTAGGTGTCTCCTTCGAATGTCCGGACGAGACGTTTGACATTAACCACAAGGGCGTTGAACGACTTCTTGCGACGGCCTTCGCGCAGAACCCTAATGTCAAGGTCTACCAAGCATCCACCTCGGAGATGTTCGGCACGACGCTACCGCCGCAGAGCGAAGTCTCAGCCTTCGCGCCGGTCTCGCCCTACGGCAAAGCGAAGCTTGAAGCTCATCGGCTCATCGGCGAGTATCGAGCGAAAGGTATGTTCGCCGTCTCGGGTATTCTCTTCAACCACGAGAGCCCGCGGCGCGGCAAGCACTTTGTGACGCGCAAGCTGACGCACTCGTTGGTGAAGGTGAAGCTCGGCCTCCAAGACATCGTCCGCATAGGGAATCTTGAGGCGAAGCGCGACTGGGGGTTCGCCGGCGACTATGTTGAGGCGATGTGGCTCATGATGCAGGCAGCGGAGCCAGGTGACTACGTGATTGCAACTGGTGAAGCCCACACCGTCCGTGAGCTTGTGGAGGCAGTGTGCGAGGAGCTCGGGCTCCATATCCACTGGCAGGGTATAGGCCTCGAGGAGCGTGGCGTTGACGAGGGTGGCACAACGATTGTCGAGGTCAGCGAGCGCCACTTCAGACCACTCGAGGTGAATTCGCTCCGCGGGGATAGCGCGAAGGCGCTCCGGGAGCTCGGGTGGCGGCCCAAAGTCTCTTTCAGAGAGCTGGTCAAGATGATGGTTGAGTCAGACTTCCGGCTCATTGCCGGTGGTACCGAACACCAGCATGAGTAGAACAGCCGTTATCATGGGAGTATGTGGGCAAGACGGTTCGTATTTGAAAGAATTATTGACCGCAAAAGGATATGCGGTGCATGGAGTCGGACGCGAGGAAGGCGACGTCACTGACCGTTCGTTCGTTCGCGCGCTCGTTGAAAAGACTAAGCCCGATGAGCTGTATAATCTGGCGTCGATAGCGAGCGTGGCTTCGCCGTGGGACACGCCGCTCGAGACGATAGCCAGTACCGGCCTCGCGCCGCTGTACCTGCTCGAAGCGATTACGGAATTCTCGCCCGCCACGCGCTTCTTCCAAGCCTCGTCCGCCGCAATGTATGGAGCGGTAACCGAGAGTCCACAGAGCGAGACGACGCCGTTCTACCCACAAAATCCTTATAGCATCGGCAAGCTCACTGCGCACCACCTCGTCGAAGCATACCGCCGTGACCAGAAGCTCTTCGCCGTCTCGGGTATTCTCTTCAACCACGAGAGCCCGCGGCGCTCTCCCGAGTTCGTCACGCGTAAGATTACACAAACAATAGCGAGAATCAAGAAAGGAGAGGAGCAAGAGCTTGTCATCGGGAATCTCGATGCGAGGCGCGATTGGAGCCATGCCAAAGATGTCGTGCGGGCGGCGTGGATGTCGCTGCAGGCTCTACAGGCCGACTCATATGTGATTGCTTCAGGCACGACGCACAGCGTTCGCGAGTGTATCGAAGTAGCGGCCAATTGTATTGGCATGGCATTGCGATGGGAAGGGGAGGGAGAGAAAGAAATAGGAAAGGACGAAAGCGGCGTCGTGCGCGTTCGCGTCTCTCCCGACTTCTATCGCCCCGTCGAGAATCATACTCACCAAGGCGACATCTCGAAGATACAGAAGGCCCTCGGCTGGACTCCCGAGATATCATTTGAACAACTGGTCAGAGAGATGGTAGAGTCTGACCTATTATGAGTAGCATAATCCACATACCCGTTTCGCCGGCAGAGCTTTTCGACAAGATCACCGTTCTGCAAATCAAAGCGGCAGAGATCAAGGATCCGGAGAAGCTCGCGCATGTACACAAAGAGCTCGACCTCCTTCTCGCCGAGGCGGCGAAGCTCCCCCAATCGGTCGAGCTCGCGACGCGTGTCGACACGCTCCGTATGGCCAACAAAACGATATGGGATAGTGAAGAGCTGATTCGCACAGACAAGGTGCGCGGCTATACTGTGCTTTTCGCAGAGCAAGCGCACATCTCACACGACGGCAACGATGAACGCTTCCGCACCAAGCAGGCTATCAACGCGCTTCTCGGCTCCGCCATCAACGAAGTAAAATCTCATCAAAATTAGGAGAGGCACTAGAAATCCTCCTCATATCATTTCGTCAGCGTTAGGCAGACGACTGCACCCGCGGCTGCGGGCAGTGTCGCGCTTGTCTTTGCCATGTCGGCCGTCACGTATGCGGCCGAGGCACACTCCTCCTCGCTCCCAATTTGCCAGCCGCCATCACCATACCG
>Ga0209515_10001964_pt1 | contig 32682 bp, 31 predicted proteins | sample Subgroupgradi54m_FD_187454 | JGI IMG/M metagenome (GOLD analysis project Ga0209515, IMG submission 187454) | Subsurface groundwater microbial communities from S. Glens Falls, New York, USA - GMW60B uncontaminated upgradient, 5.4 m (SPAdes)... ... | reverse complement strand
GTTTGAGGTAACTGTCCATGCTATGGATCCATTAACAGGGATCGTTGTGGCGCTCACGCTCATACTGCATGTTTCAGCGGTTGTGGCTGTAGGAGATATAATTACCGTCGGCGCCACTACCTTTACCACTTCAAAACTTATGGCGCCGCGCCCTGCTACAACGCTATCAACACCCGCTCTTCGCACAATAACCGCTTCTTCCCATTTGCCAATATCACCGTCTTGAGGAAACCCAACTGAACCGCAGCTTAATGGTGAAATGGGAGACACCTGGACTGGGACCAGGCAGATCTTAAATTTCCCCAGCGGCGCCCCACCTTTCCACGCATCCACATACACCTCATCTTGTGACTGCAAATTATTTACCGACATGTTCCACGAGTCCTTTCCGGCGCCAAGGCGGCCGCTATTTGGTGAAAAATTAAAAGTGACGCCGGTAACAACTGGTGACGCGGCTATCGTAACCGCCGGAGGAGGAACAACCACAAAATGCAGCGTCTTTCCTATGGGGACTCCATTGATCAAAATATCTTCGCTCCATTTCCCCGTATCTAATGAAGATGGCTTCCCGGTCGTTGTACAAGATGAGGCAATATTAAATTTGCAAAGGAAAAAATTTCCTTGGTCTTTATCATCTTTGTATGCCCGCACGGAAACGACATCGCCAACCCGAAAATTAGGATTTGAAAGAGTAAACGTCCACGTGTCTTTGTCTGCAACCAATGTGCCATTATCGTGAGAAAAATCCACTGTCGGCGACAAAATCGCCTGTGATGTATTTATCGTTACGCTGTCAGAATATGGAATACCGGCAAGATAACAGGTTAAGGTAACTGTTTGCGTGTTGTTAATGGGATTGGTTGAGCGATTGCCCGTTGTTTGAGAGGTATTCACCGAAACACCATCAGAGAATCCGCACGAAGACCATGCAGAATTTGTTAGAATCCACGAAAGATTTGCCGTGCCCCCGACAGCAATAGAAAGAGGGCCATCCGTATGATTTGCGGGAACACTCCCGCTCGATCCAACTTTAAGGTCAATTTTAGGGTTTGATGGTGCCACAGGATTTGATGATGCTGCGGTGGGCGTGCTGACAGTAATGGCAACGGTAGCCTGGCGCCAGTAACTAGAATTGATTAACCAATCAGGGCGGAGAGGTTGGGCAATAACCAATACTTTGGCAGTTTTGGTTCCCGCTGTGCTGTAACTACATTGAGAAGTAGCCGTTTGTGCGCCACTTACCGCGCTGCCATTAAGGCCGCTGTTTAAACTAATAGAAGTCATGGGAGGTGTTGGCCCGCCATCACAATAGAAATAGTAATTATAAATTCCAAATGTTTCTCCAACCGTTGCGGTAAGGGTTGCACTAAGAGGCGCAGTGCCAGAGTTGGGGCTCGCAGCCAAAGTCACTGTTCCTGGCGCGGCTTGAGTTGTGCCCCCAGTAGAAGGAGTGTATTTTTCAAGAAAATCTTCTGCAGTCCAACCCTCGAAGCCATCGGAGTACTGAATCTGCCACCAGTTATACCCATCTGCTGATACAGAAACGCTGTCAATGACCGTGCCAGTTTTGCCAATTTCTTCGGTGCCAATACTGTTGTTACCTGCTATAGCTGGATTAAGACGGACATGCGCGGTGGATAGCACAACTTTGACTGAATCATTTTTGCTGAACTTGGTGGAAAGTACGTGGCTTGGTGGAACAACTGGTACCTTTGTAACGCCAGCTTTTGTTACTCTCACTGAAGCAAGTAAGGCGCCTTTGATGATTCCGTCAGCGCTGTCGTAGAGATTGAATGTAACATCAGGATAATCGAAGGAGGAACTGGGGTCAGTAACATAAAAAACACATGCTGTTGGTGAACCCCCAAAGATATCTCTAATACAACTAGAATTTACAGATGACGACCCGTTAAATATTCGTGGTGAAAGAAATGGATTGGCGGCACTCGCTGGCTGAACAATATCCACTATTGCGTTACTGGCATTTTTTGTCATCCATGAAATAAAGGTCGTACAAAAACCACTGTTATCACAAGTTACGGGCGTTGCGGATATCGAGTCCGTAGAAAGCGTTACCGCTGGATGTGTTATTTGTTGTTGCTGTATTAAAACGCGTATTTGTTCTGTTAAATCGTTAATCTGGTTCTGCAATTGTTGAATGGTGTGCGCCGTATTGTGGTCAGCAAAAGCAGAAATTGGAACCATATTAAAAGAAACGGCAAACACGACGGCTATAAAAATTTTTTTAAACATAAAATTTGGTTAGGTGGTTAATGATGCCATTATAACACGCCGCATAAAAACCGCATCTTTTGCCGGGTTGCGTCACCCACTACCCCATTTTCTTTCGGAATGCCAAAAGTGTCTTGAAAACGCGTAACCGCTCGTTCGGTTGCCGGGCCAAAGTAGCCGATCACCGATTGTTCCGGATAGAGGTGGGTAAATTGTGAAAGAAAACGCTGGAGCTTGGTTACTTCGCTGTTTTCGTCATGGCGAGCAAGAGTCGTCGAAGGAACTTGGCATAAAATCTCGCCGGTGAGGTCTTGTAATCTCCGAAGCAAGGTCACTAATTGTTGCTCAAGCTCTACGAGACTGGAACCTGTCCCTATAGAATTTTCAAAATCTTTTTGCTTTTCTCGAGTGGTTTTTGAAAACTCTGTGGTGTCGTCGTGAACAGTGTGCAATAAATCTTCAGCAATCTTTTTGATCTCTCCGTCTGTAAATTCATCTGAAACACCAACCGCAAAGCCTTCAAGTGGCTTTTTTTCTTGGGGCATAAAGGTAGAAATAGTAGCAAGACTCTTGGTCGCGCGATTCCATTCTGAAGGGAGCTGGCGAGATAGCGTGCTTATAAAATCCTTTGTGTTGTTCAGCTCTTTACTGGTTCCGCTGGGTCCTTGCACAATAAGAAATGAGATTCTCATGCTATTCGTAAGATTGTTTTTACTCATTCCGAATGCCGGAGTTCGTGTTCCATCCAAGTGAATGATGTCATTTATTGTTATATTTCTTTTGATGCCGCGGAGCCTGCCAGAAATATTTCCCTGTCGCGCCTCTGGACCTAAAATCGGACTCGACACTGAAAACATGGGCGTCACCTGTTCGGAAGGCAAAACCCCCATAAGATACAAATCAAAATCATTAAAAACAAGGGAACTGGAATTTTTCCACAGAGGACTGAAAGTTCGGTCTGTGTTTTCAATCAGACGAGCCGGACCATAGGCCATTAAAGAGTCGTGGTTATCGGAAACATACCCCCAATGCGCAAACTGTTGTTCTTCTAAAATGGAGAGTGGGTTAGTGCCATATCCTCCGCTTTTACCGATAAAAGTGGACCATTTGTGGCCAATTTCATGAAGTAAAACATACGTATATTGTGCGTAGTCTGAAGCGTTGGATCCGACATGATCATTAACCGAAATTATTGCAACATGATTAAACCGCCCTCCGGAAGTCAAATATCGATGCAATTGAATATATTTTGGATTCAACTCTTGAGAAAATACGCCAATACCATCAGCCAATGCGCGAGTAGAATAGGCGCAACCGTAACAAATGGGGTCTTTAACAAAATTCACCAATGATTGAGTTGAAATCACCGCGATAACATCCATGTCGTCTTGATATCTACGCAGTAATTCAACAAGGGCGCCATCCGGATTAAAATAAATTTTGTTTCTAATCGCGGGGTGGTCGCTACCCAGCTTAAGAGAAAATATACCCAAATCAAGCATTTTAAATTCCGCGTCTGTAGCGCCAACGGAATTGGGTTCAATGCTAAAAAACGCATTGCCAATAAACTGGTCTTTCGTGCCGTTTTTTGCGAGCGTATACACGTTTGCTATATAACTTCCCTCATCTTTATTGCATGTTGCTTTATAAGGAAGCATGGGCAAAGAAAATGGACCACTAAAAATCCTCGTGTCATTAAAATCGCCGTCTTTTTTAAAATCTTGTTCCAGCCATACGATCTTTCCCGAGTAGTTTGCAATATCAAACGCGTATGTTTCTCCGCAAAAAACAAAATCAACGGGGGTTTTGCCTTTATAGTACCTTGGTTGATTACCAGTATCTGCCGCTAAAACAAAAAATGGCAGAATGCCATATGCGACACCCAGTGCGATTCCTACAAAAGACTTGTTGATGCGTATCATTTAATTTCATAACTTATGGTAACCTGAACCTTAATTTCATTTTCACCGGCAGGCGCGGGTATGGGAACTTGAGAGGAAACGCCCATTGAAAAAGCTTTTTCTTCATTTCCAAAAAACGGAACAATGCCGCCACCAGATTCGTAAAATGCAATAATTTTACTCAAATGCACGCCTAAATTATTTGAAAGGCTTTTCGCTTTATTTTTCGCGTCTTTAATGGCTAAATTTCTTGCCTTTTCTTTTGCAGTATCTGGATTATCGAGCGTAAAACGCAAGGCACCGATTTTATTGGCTCCGGCAGAGGTTACCCCAGAAAGAATGTTTCCCACTTTATTTAAATCACGAATTTTAACTTCAAATGTCTGATACACCTCATATGCGCGGAATTTTTCAGAGCCATTTTTATAGTCGTAGAGAGGATTTATGTTATAAAAAATTGTCTTGATGTCCGATTCAGCAATTCCAGTGTCCTTTAGAAATTTCACCACTTTGCCTGACGCATTTGTTTCTTCTTTTTGAGCCTTTAGTAAATCGATATTGTCTTTAAAAATAGATACTGTAACCGCCACAATGTCCGGTTTAACGAAAACACTGCCTTCTCCGGAAACACTGATATTCGGAAGCGGTAAGGTCCGATTATATCCATCGAGTTCTGTTTTGATTTTTGCAATCAGAAATACGGTGAAAACTATGGTAAAAATAGTGATTGAGTTTACCAGCCAATTTTTATTTATTTTTAGGTCTGCCATGTGCTTATTTTACCATTTTAAGTTCTTCTCTCGCAATATCCCTATCATCCCACGGAATTTTCAAATTATTGGGGCCCATAATCCATGGTTCTGCGCCTTTGCCGGTGATAATAACCGTATCGCCTTCTTTTGCCCATTGGAGCGCCCGCCGGATTGCTTCGCGGCGATCCAGGATTTTTTGATAGTGGAATTTTGGATTTTTAATCTCGGAAAATCCTCTTTCAATATCGTCTAAAATATAAAGAGGATTTTCCTCGTAGGGGTCTTCGTTGGTTAAAATTACTTCGTCGCAAAATTTTGCGGCGATCCTGCCCATCTCGGGTCGCTTCCATTTATCTCTCCCGCCTCCGGCTGCGCCCAAAATACAAACTAGCCTTCCGCCAACTGGAAAAACACTCGGTGTTTTTGGGGATTTAACACCGAGTGTTGAGGAGGTTGGCGGACGTAAAGTTTTGTAAACTTTTTCCAATGCGTCCGGAGTGTGCGCGTAATCCACCACCACGGAAAAAGGCTCTTTTTGTATAAATTCGAGTCTGCCGGCAATAAAACTGGTGCGCTCCAAAACATGTTTAATGCTATCGGTGTCTATGCCAATAATTTTTGCCGCGTGATACGCGGCGGCGGCATTTTCTAAATTAAAATCTCCCAACAAACGCACGTGAATATCCGAAGGCAAATCTTTTTTTGTATATACCATCCGAGTTTCTGCGGGAATTTTCAAAAAATATTCGATATGGGGATCTTCGCCGTTTAAAATATGAATTTTTGACCTGCGAAACAACTCGGCCTTGGCATTTCTATAGTTTTCAAATGAACCGTGCGATTCGATATGCTCGGGCGTCACATTAGTGAGTACTGCCATGAAAAAATCGATACCGAGATGCCTAAATTGTTTTATACCCTCGGAGGTCACCTCGATAACTGCGTATCTGCAACCTGATGCAACTGCATCATGCAAAAATTTTTGGAGGCGGAATCTCCCCGGCATCGTCATCTTAAGTTCATTGCGCCATTCTGTATCCTTGATCTTAAAACGAAGGGATGAAATTGAAGCAACGTTTTCTCCGGCTTCTTCCAAAATGTCCGTAAGCAAATGTGTTACCGTGGTTTTCCCGTTTGTGCCTGTTATTCCGATGACCGTTAGTCTTTTTCCTGGAAATAAATAAAAAAATGCCGCGCCATAGGCTAAAAATTTATGGTAAAGGGGCTGGAAAAATCTAAAAACCGGCTCGGGAATTATTTTTTTTAAAAACGAAAGAATATTGTCCATTATGGTTTGTGTATTTCACCTCCGATATAAATGATACCAATAGAAACGGAAAGCGTCATAATAAGCTCAAGGGTTCTATTAAAGGTATATTCTTTGAAGAAAAAGGCAAGAAAAATGGAAATAACAAAGAGCGCGATCCATGCCACCACAAATATCTCCCCCCAATGCCTTGGTTTTTTGGTTCGTTTTCTTTTGCGGGTTTCTTTTAAAATAGTGTAAATACCTACGGCGCCTAAGTAGGGTTCTGCGAGAGCTAAAAGAATTTTGGTCGCAACAATTTCGTACGATGAAATAGCGCCTAAGTAGAGAAGCGCAACCGCAAAAAAATATACATACGTAAAAACACCGAGCCAAAAATAAAGTATGTCAACGGCGTCGTTAAAAAAAACTTCTTCCAGCATTTCCCAGATGGTTTTAGCGTTGTCTTCCCTGGGAGAATCTATTCCCGATTTCTGTAGATAGCTTTTTATTTCTTCCCACCATGCCATATATCAAGATTTTTTATTTTTAAGAATTTCCTTAAGGCGATTCTCGCGGCCTTTGATAGTCGCGGGAAGCGCGTGAAGCATGTCTCGCGCCTCACGCTGAGAATATCCCAACGCAACAAGCGCCTCTAAAACATCCGCGTCCCCTTGAAACTCTCCGTTACCGGAGTAAGAAATTTTTTCGAATCCTAGTTTATCTTTCAATTCTAAAACAATTTTTTCAGCAATTTTCCTGCCGATACCGGAAACCTTTGTGAGATAAGAGGTGTCGCCGGAAGAAATCGCGCGTTTTAACGTATCCACCGGCGCTAAAGATAAAACTCCCAAAGCTGATTTGGGACCGATGCCTGAAATAGAAATGAGCGATTCAAAAAATTCGAGCTCCGCTTGGTGCAAAAATCCATACAGGTCCAGCGCGTCTTCTTTTACATGAAGATGAGTCCACAACGCAGTTGTGCCCTTCGAAGTCTTGGCGAAGGACAGGCTTCCTAATTCTTTCTGAGTTGCGGCGCTTACAAAAATTTTATACCCCACCCCGCTCACATTTAAAACAATGTACTTTTCAACTTTAAATATAATATTGCCTTCTAGATGCCCGATCATACCTTTACTATATCACAACTTTTCTCAACAAATGTTGAACATCGAATGTTCAACATTTTTAAAATTAGTCCAAAAGATAGTCGCTATCGATTGTGTTTTTGATGTCGCTTTCGTCAAGAAATAACTTGTATTCAGTGGCATCTTTAAATTGATCAAGAAAAACCGATGTAGCAAGAAAGCCTCCCCATCTATTGGTTCCGATATAATCTTGATAACTTGACCATGGGTAGATATGCTCTTTTCCACGCCATCGCGGTAATTCCCTCGGATTTAAGTGAATATACGCAGATAAATAATTTAAATATTCGTCTTTATCAATATGGATAGAATGAAACCCACTGCCAAACAAATGGCCAGTTCGGCCATGACGAGTATTAAAATACTTAGTGTAAGCATTTCCCAAGCGTTGCATATACTTTGAAAGTCCATTTTCTTTTGTACACCTAATAATGCAATGAAAATGATTTGACATTAGGCAAAAACTTACCAGGTCAACTGTTTTGCTGCTCAACAACTCTCGCATCAACTCGTTGTTGAACATCGAATGTTTAACATTTGAAATAATACGATTAATATTAGGTATAACAACTTCGCTCTGTAAAACACAAAGAAGGGTCATAAAACGCCATCGATCACTATCGTCAGCAAAAATATCCCGCTTTTCAACACCGCGGTTGTAAATGTGATAATATTCTCCTTCCACTAATTTTGTCTTTCTCATTGGGCAATACTAGCATGTTGAACATTCGATGTTCAACATGCGGAAGTAAAAAGAAAAAAGCCGCGGGTTTCCGCGGCTTTGAATTACGTTACAAGATTTTCATAAAATATTGATATCAGCTCTTCAAATTTCCCCAATAAGCCATTGTGAAACGCTCTTCCGAATTCTGTGCCAATTTTTACATCATTCAAAATCTCGTCAAAAGTCTTTGATACTGAACCGGCGACAATTGGCTTTCCGCTTTGTTTTTTTGCTGCTGCCTCGATTACCCGTAAAACTATCGAATCCGGTTTCCATTCTTCCTTCATACTTCCTCCTTCCTTCTCTTGTTAAATTTCCAAATTGATTCTATAATGATATGTAAAAAATGTCAATCTTTAAACTTCATAAGCCATACGAGCCGGCGGGAGATCAACCGAGGGCTATAGAAAAACTAACCGAGCTTTTAAAATCCAGCAATCGCGACCAAACTCTTTTGGGTGTGACGGGGTCCGGAAAAACTTTTACCATGGCGAATGTTATCGCCAATTTGGGCCGCCCCGCGCTGGTAATTTCTCACAACAAAACGCTCGCCGCGCAACTCTATCAAGAATTTAAAAATTTCTTTCCGGAAAACGCCGTGCATTATTTTGTTTCTTACTACGATTATTATCAACCGGAGGCGTATATCCCCCACAGTGACACATATATAGAAAAAGACGCCAAGATAAATGATTTTATAGATGCCATGCGGCACGCAACCACCGCGACAGCTCTTACAAGAAAAGATTTTATAATCGTGGCATCGGTTTCTTGCATATACGGTGTCGGTGATCCGGTGGAATACGAAAAAGCGGCGTTAGTTATAAAAAACGGAATGAAAATTTCCCAAAAAACTTTTTTAAAAAAGCTAGTTGAAATACAGTATGAAAGAAATGATTATGAAAAACGCGCGGGAATTTTTAGCGTAAAAGGAGAAGCTATAGAAATATTTTCTCCTGCCGGAAATTCTGTAATAAAGATTGAATGGGATGAAAATATTGTTGAACGAATAATCCAAAACGGCAAAAAAATTGAGCAAGTAAAAATTTTTCCAGCAAAACATTTCGTTACCCCGGAAGAAAAACTGGATTTAGCGCTTTTCAATATAGAATTGGAGCTAAAAGAACAGCTGGCGAAATTTAAAAAAGAAGGAAAGCTGTTGGAAGCAGAGCGAATTTCACAACGGACAAATTTTGATTTAAAAATGATCAGAGAAACCGGTTACACCCACGGCATAGAAAATTATTCCCGCCAATTGTCGTTTAGAAAACCGGGCGAGCCGCCATTTACCCTGCTTGATTATCTGCCAAAAGATTTTTTGACTTTCGTGGACGAGTCCCACATGACAATCCCGCAGATAAGAGGAATGTACGCGGGAGACCGCGCTCGAAAACAAACTTTGGTGGACTACGGATTCAGGTTGCCCTCGGCAATGGATAACCGGCCATTGCAATTTAATGAATTTTTACAAAAAGTCGGGCAAGTAGTGTATGTTTCTGCGACTCCTGCAGAATATGAGTTGGAGCGAAGCGGAGAAAAAAATATCGTTGAGCAAATCATCCGCCCGACGGGACTTTTGGATCCGAAAATAGAAATTAGAAAAACGGAACACCAAATGCAAGATGTAATTTCGGAAATTGAGAAACGAGTGGCAAGAAAAGAAAGAGTATTAGTAACAACTCTGACCAAAAGAATGGCGGAAGATTTGGCAGATTTTCTAAAAGAAGAAAAAGTAAAAGCAGAATATCTCCACTCGGACATAAAAACCATCGAGAGGCACAAAATTTTGGGCGACTTAAGAAAAGGAACCTACGATGTGATCGTCGGCATAAATCTTTTGCGAGAAGGTTTGGATTTGCCGGAAGTTTCTTTGGTTATTATTTTAGACGCTGATAAAGAAGGATTTTTGCGTAACGCACAGACATTGATCCAAACAATCGGCCGGGCGGCACGCCACACCCAAGGGACCGTATTGATGTACGCGGATACGATGACCGGTTCAATGAAACAAGCGATTGAAGAAACCGATCGCCGAAGAAAAATTCAGAAAGAATATAATGTAAAAAATAATATAACGCCTCAAACAGTGGTGCGTGAGATCGGAGAAAATATTTTTGCTGGAGCAGAAAAACCAAAAACAAGAATAAATTTGGATATTACCAAAATGTCCAAAAATCTTTCCAAAGAAAAACTAAAAGAAGAGCTTGAAACAGAGATGCTCGAGGCCGCAAAAAATCTGGACTTCGAAAAAGCGGCGGAAATAAGGGACTTGATTAAAAAACTATAAGTAGTACACTTCTCGATATGCCAATCACAGAATCAGCAAAAAAAGCCTTACGGCAAACTAAAACCAGAACTGAACAAAATCGCACCATGAAAAATAATTTAAAGGGTGCGTTGAAAAAAGCCATTCTTAGCCCTTCGAAAGAAACAGTTTCTCTGGTTTTTCAAGCCGCCGACAAAGCAGCCAAAAAAGGCGTCATCCCCAAAAACAAAGCCGCTCGCCTCAAATCGCGGATTTCCAAGTTGTTAAAAAAATAAGAAAAGATTGCTTTTGCGGGTTTGACGTATGTCGTCACCCCGAGCGAGCCTAGTAAGGCGAGCGAGGAAAGCAAAAGTAATTTTTTCTTATTTTTTAATATCCAAAACAAATCTCTCCAAATGCTCGTTGGCGTTTTTGCTGTCGCGTTTTAGTTCGGAGTCTGTAAGAATGCTGTTCCAAAACGCATCGAGGATTTTCTCTTCGGTGAACAACGCGGCCTCGGCTGCTGTTTTTCTAGCAACATATGGATTTAAACTTTTACTCTCTCCTTTTTTGATTAAAAAAATATTTTTTAACTTCCACATAAGAACATTTAAAATATTTATTGAATCAAAACCGTCAGAAAGAGATTCTTTTAATGCGGCGAGCGGGTGATTACTAAAAATTTTATCGGCGTGGTTAAAAATTGTTGAATTTTGTCTTGAAGTTTGCAATGCCGGCTTCATACCCAAATAAATTTTTTCGAGCTCGGAGTGAAGCGTGATTTCCCCGCCATCCTTTAATGTATCGATTATCGCGGTTCGCTCTCCGAAGCTCAAGGCGAGCCCCAAAAGTTTGGATTCTTTTTCAAGCCAGCTGGCGAGCTCTGCCGAGGAACGAGGCCGAACCTCCTGAATCTTTTCAGCGTATTTTTTAAAAAAAGATTTTTGTTCTTCATCCAGTGATTTTTCGCAGAACACGAAAATATTCGCGGAATTTTTCAGCATTTCCGCGTTTTCTTCGAGAAGTTTGAAAATTTCCGGACTTGAAGCAACTACATTTTTAAAAATTGCCAGCCTGGCTTTAGAAAATAAACTGTTCCCTCCCAAAATTTCTGAAATTCTATCTATATTTTTTTCACTTTCATCCATACGATCTATTAAAAAACTGGCTCCGTTTTTTTTAGAAAACGCGGCCCGCAACTGATTTATTTTTTTATGAACTTCGTACGAGTTTTCGCCCACGATCGCGTAAATCATTTTAAAAATATTTTTTCTTTAAAACGGATTTTATAGCGGCAATAATCTCGCCGGGAGTAAAGTGGGCTTTCACCATAAAATCTTCCGCCCCCAATTGCATGCATCTATCCTTGTCTTCTTTTTGTCCAAGATTGGAAAGCACAATAATGGGAATGGATGTGGTGGAAGAATCTTCTTTTAAAACCCGGAGCACTCCGAAGCCATCCATTCCCGGTAAAATTAAATCCAAAAGTATTAAACGAGGATGCTCTTTTTTTGCCACGATAATGCCCTCTTCTCCATTCACTGCTTCGATAGTGAAAAATCCTTCTTTCTTTAATTTCTGGACTAAAAGATCACGAAGAAATTTATCATCTTCAATAATGAGTACCGGTAAACCGACAGTATGAGGTAATAGTGGCTCGCCATCCATAGGTGTATCATAGCTAAAAAAATTTAAAATTCATACCGATCTTCTATCGGGATACTATCTTTATTGAGAGGGAGGCGGATAGTAAATGTCGCGCCTTCGCCTTCCTTTGAAATAAAAAAAATATTTCCTCCGTGGCGCTTAATCACATGAAAAGCTATGAAGAGCCCAAGACCGGTTCCATCAATATCCAAACGCGCCACGTTTGATGCTCTAAAAAATTTAGAAAAAACTTTTTTTTGCTCCGCCTCTGGAATACCAATCCCCGTATCAGAAATTTGTATTTCCGCGAACTCCGCGTTTCGACTCAATAACACTTTGATTCGTCCGCCCTCTTTCGTATATTTAAGGGCATTATCAATGACGTTTCCAACCGCAAGAGCTAATTTTTCAGGATCCGCATACAGCATTGCGGGCGCATTTAAAGTTTTTTCGAACAACAACGCAATGCCTTTTGTTTTGGCAAGCACGGAGTAAGAAGAAACGAGACTTTGCAAAACACGTGCTACGTCGATATCTTTAAATTCATACCCAAATTTTCCTTCTTCAATCCGAGAAGCGTTCAAAAGATCATTCACCAGCCTGATCATCCGTTCGTTGGTTTCGTATCCCTTTTTTAAAAGTTCGGATTGTTCGGGCGTAAGAGCGCCGGCATCGCCTTCCAGTAACAGTTTAAGAGTCCATTTTATTCCGGAGAGCGGCGTACGCAATTGATGGGCGGCAATAGAAACAAATTCGGATTTGAGTTGGGAAACCAATTGTTCTTGAGATATATCGTGTAATATTTTAAGAAAACTGGTAATGCCTCTTGAACTGTTTCCCATATCGGTCGTGGTTACTAAAAATTTTTTTTCAGGGTTGGAAACATGAATTTCCATGTTTCTCGCATGAGAGTTGTGAGCACTTTTTGGCGGAGAAGCAAACAACGCAAGTGAAGGATACAAAATTTGAGTAAGCGCTTCGAGGTTTGGACGCGTTTTATACAAAGAGGCCGATATGGCAAGTCCCTTAACCTCATCATATGTTACACCCAAAAAATCTTCCGCTTTCGGATTCATTAAAATAATTTTCATATCCGCATCATGCTCAATCACCCCATCGTCAAGGTTTTTCAAAATAGCCTCAAACTGACTTCTTTCTTTAGAAAATAAGGACGCGATTCGCGCTGCTTTATGTATTAAAATAGTGATCATCGCGATATCCACAAAAGAAAAAATCATCGCGAGACTCAAAATATTAGGAGTTCCCCACTTCCCTAAAAAAACGCTTGCCAAAAATATATTAGAAAAAATAATAACAAAAATTGACGCGCCTCCAAAAATCAAAAATTGAGATTTATGATTCATATTTTTTAAGCGACCCCCATCGTTTTCCAAGTTTTATTTCCACCAAAAGAGGCAGGGGAAAAGAAACGATATCTTGCATTGTGTTTCTTATTTCGGGCACTGCTGATACCACTATATCATCGCGTATTTCGTAGAGCAATTCATCATGAATTTGAAGCAGCGGCCGAACATCTTCTGAATTAAATTTTTTATGAATCGCCGCCATTGAACGTTTTACGATATCGGCATCCGTTCCCTGAATGACGGCATTAAATGCCATGCGTTCCATCTCAGCTTCCAAAAATCTGTTTCCCCTTGTTTTGAGATCAAAAAATCGTTTTCTGCCAAACAACGTTTCTACGTATCCCTTTTGCTTAACTTCGTTTTTTACGCGCTGAATATACTCGAAAATAGTAGGGAAATCTTTAAAATATTCATCATAAAATTTTTGCGCCTCGCTCATATGCATGCCCGTTGTTTGCGAAAGTCTCCGCACACCCATCCCAAACACAATCCCAAAATTAATGCTTTTGGCCCGCATGCGCATTTGGGAAGTAACCTTGTCCAAAGGAACATTATTTATTTCGGAGGCGGTAAGCACATGAATGTCTATTCCTTTTTTAAACGCAGCAATCATTTTTTTGTCTTTTGCAAACGCAGCTAAAATTTTAAGTTCTATTTGAGCGTAATCAAATGCCACAAGCGTATAGCCCGGAGAAGCCACAAACGCATCTCGCACACGCGCGCCGAATTCGCTTTTTATCGGAATATTCTGCAAATTCGGGGAATCAGAAGAAAGGCGGCCGGTAACGGTACCCGTTTGATTAAAGGTCGTGTGGACTCTGGCGTCTCCAGAAGAAAGTTCTAAAAGGGGCGTGGTGTAGGTAGAAAGTAACTTGGCATATTCTCGATATTCAAGCACCAAAGAAACAATCGGCAGTGTGTCTTTCAGTTTAATGAGCTCGGATTCTTTGGTGGAAAGGCGCCCTGTTTTTGTTTTTTTGGTTAAATTTTCTTTAATAATCTCGCCGACTTGCATCGGAGAATTTATATTAAACGGCGCGCCTGCCAACGCATAAATTTTCTTCTCGAGATCAGAAATTTTATTTAAAAGATCTTTTTTGAAATTCAAAAGAAATTTTTTGTCGAGAGCAATGCCCATTCGTTCCATTTCTGCCAAAATAGGTATGAGTGGAAACTCTATTTCATAGAGCACTTTTTCAACATTTTTTTCTTTCAGCAAGGAAAGCGCCTCTTGATACAGAGAAGGAAGTAACCCTAATGCTTCATGAGAATCCTCAGGAAGATGCAGGTCTTTTTTTGTGCTTTCGCATACCCAATGAGCAATCGTTACATCAAAAAAATCTTTGGGGACTTTTTTAAGAATTTTAATCAAATTTTTTATATCGTTAGAAACAATTTTCTTTTCAAAATCAGGTTTTCCGAAAATTTCGCCGTTTTTCACCAAAACAAAAGATTCGTTGTCCGCGCTCGGGAAAACATCCCGCTCCTCAACATCCGATGTTGAATCCTCAAAAACATCGGATGTTTTCCCGCGGGACGTTGAGGAGGGGGATGGCTCTCCGGATATTCTTTTCACCAAAGAATTGAATCCGAGTTCTTGAAAAGTATTTTTTAATTTTTCTTTGTCGATTTTGTAATTTTCTTTCGGCAATTCAAATGTGATAGGCACATCGCGCCGAATGACCGCCAGTGTTTTGGAAAATAGCGCATCCTCTTCATGCTCAAGCAATAATTTCACCATTCGTTCTTTTAAATTTTTTGTTTTTTTCTTTTTTAATTCTTTGTACAAATTTTCTACTGTCCCGAAATTTTTTATAATTTCTGTGGCAGTTTTTTCGCCCACCCCCGGCACGCCAATAATATTATCCGATGGATCGCCCTTCAGCCCTTTATAATCAGGCATGAGTTTTGGTGGAAAACCATAACGCTCGATTACTTTTTTTTCGTCATAAATTATCGTGTCCTCAATTCCCTTTCTCATTGTATAAACAACGACTTTGTCGCCATCAACCAATTGGAAAGTATCCGCGTCGCCGGATATAATTATTACTTTTATATTTTTCTCTTTTTTTATTTGTTCAACAATCGTTCCCAAAATATCATCTGCCTCAAATCCGGGGTGAGATAACTCCGCAATTCCAAAAGCCGCAATAACATCGTGCGACCTCTGAAGCTGTGAAATCAATGCCTCATCAACCTCTGGACGCTTTCCTTTATATTCTTTGTATGCGACGTGCCGAAAAGTAGGTCCGGGTAAATCATACGCGGCCACAATATAATCCGGCTTGAGTTCGCGTATTACTCGAAGCGTCATAGTGGAGAGCCCGTAAAGCGCCCCAGTGGGCTCGCCATATGGGGAACGAAACGGCGGTATCGCGTGATACGCCCGATGAATCAGCGCGTGAGTATCCAGCAAAACCAAAGTCTTAGTTTTTTGATCCTTCGCCATTGGATTTATTGTAGTATTTTTATTACTTTTCTAAAAATTTTATTAGGCGGTGTTTGGGATTTTTTTGGTGCGCGAAAACTATGCGAATGGAGTTTTTTGGAAGTATCGTTTTAATTTTATCACCCCATTCCACCACCATGATATTGTGATTATTTTTTACAAAATCCTGCCATCCCAAAACAGCAAAATCTTTTGATCCGAGACGGTAGGCGTCGACATGGATAAATTGCCGCGCCAAAAACGTCCGACGTCTAAGTGGGTAGATTTTCAAAATCACAAAGGTCGGACTTTGGATTTTTTCTTTAATGCCGAGGCCTTCCGCGAATCCTTGGGTAAATGTTGTTTTGCCCGCGCCCAAATCTCCCTCCATACTTATGACCATCGCCTCCATGCCCTGATTTTCTTTAATTAAAATTTTGGCAAAATTTCTGGCAAGTTTTTTTGTTTCTTTGTCGCTTTTGGTTAAAATTTCCAGTTGTTCTCTCATAATTATTTAAACTATATCATAAATAATTAACTTTTTGTTTGGTGCTACAGCGCAAGAAAATCATAATCACCTCGCTTACGAAAAATTCAAAACTCGTTCGTGCTCGAACTCAAACAGTTGAATTTTTCTACTCGGCTCATTAATTTTCAGTTGCGCTTTCGCAAATCACAAAAAGTTAATTATTTATGAATAAATTAAAAGTGGCGCCACGCTGGGCGCCACTTCGTTACTTAGGGGGTTTTGATATAAACCTTAGCCCCCTCTTTCTTTTTTTTCAGCTTACTTGCCGCATCGTCTGCGGCTTTCTCCGCTGCCTTGCGGAGGTTGGAATTTTTTCCTCTCCCGACAACGACGATGTTGTGGGTGGCCGCGTCTTTGACCTCGACGTACACGACGGCCTCGCGCCGGACATAATATCCGGAACGGACGAGGTTACTTGAGACGGTTATTTCGACAATGGCCTCCGCGCCCTCGCTGGAGGACAAGACAACAATGTCCTTGTCCAAAAACGCCCTTTTGACCTCCAAAAAAACGAGGTCGTCGTGATCTTCAGTGGCATCGGCTGCCACATTCGTAACCTGTTGCTGCTGCCCCCCACCAGTAGCAAAGACATCGTAGAAAGTGGGTACTGGGTAGGAACGCATCTGTGCGCTCGCCACCGCCGGAGCAAAACCAACAAAAAATAAAATCTCAACCATTTTAAAAACCATCATTTTTCTCACGCGAATCCTCCTCTTTGCGGGCTTTTTTAGCCCTATTTTTATCATTCCAATTCTTATTTAATTATACTCATTTTAAGCTCGCTTGTCAAGTACCGATTGTGCTAAGGTTATCCACCATTGCTCCTATCAAAAATGGCATGGTAGGAATACGAGTATGACTGAATCGATGCAAAAATTTAAAGACACAGTGCACGCTACCAAAACGATCGCGGTCTCTGTGGGTAACACCACCGATATTACCAAAATCTTAAGCGGCGCGATGCTTGAGCATGCGTTTTTAAAACTCGGCAAAAACACGAGCCTCGCGATTAAAAATCTTAATGAAAAAACTCAAAACTTCCTTGAAATACTCCTTGATAAAAAAATGGGGCACGGAAAAACAATTCCCGAAAATATGATTATCAAAATTGATACGCAAAAAGTGCCGATTTCCGAGCTCAAATACGAAAAGGAGGGCACCATTTTAAAAATCATCCTTCAGGGCAACGCATCGCTCAACGCATCGGATTTTCTCTTTGAAAAAGAACGGGTACCGGTCGACCTTTTGATGCTGGTAGACCCCCATGAAAAAGAAGTTGAGGCGCTTCTTCAAGAAACTCCGCATAAAGACGTGGTGAAGTTAACTTCCAAAGAACGGTGCCTCGCAGAAAAACTCTCCGATATTTTATTGGCTCTTTTTGATGAAGTGCCCAAAGAACTCGCGAGTCCTCTTTGGATGCTTCTCGAGCGGGAAGAAAAAGAAGATACATTTGTAAACGCAAAAGAAATTTTATCTCTTAAAAGCAAGGTGCTTGAGCTCGGCATAGATCGGGAAAAAATAACAAAAGCTCGAGAAGTGTTCTTAAATCAAAAATTCTGGAAACTCTTGGGACGCGCACTCGCACGGAGCGAATTTGAAGTTGATCCCGGAATTGTGTGGACTTTTATTCCTCAAAGAGATTTCCAAAAAACAAGTCAAGATGCGGGCGTTGCCATCGGTATCTTCGAAGAAATGAGGCATTTGCGGCCCGAGGGAAACTTTTTTGCCATGCTCTGGGAATCCGCTCCCAAGTCTATTGAGGCAATTATTGGGGGCAGAAATATAGAAAAATTGCATGCGGTTGCCGGTGCGCTTGGTTCGACGCTTTCTTCTTCTTATTTTTTTCTCAATGGTTTTTCTAATTTCTCCGAAGCAGAAATAAAAATACGCGCATCCATAAGAAAAGCAATTGAATAGATGATATACTAAAAAAGCATGGACAACAATATCATAAAAGAATTACGAAAAAAAGAAGAAGAGGACGTAGCAAAAGTTTTGTCTTCTAAATATAAAATACCGTACCTTGATATTTCAAAAATTACGATAGACTTGGATGCTTTAAAAGTTATTCCTGAAAAAGAAGCCCGTGAAAAGTTCGTCGCCGTGCTCCAAAGCGTCGGGAAAAAACTTCAAATCGGAGTCAATAATCCTGAAGATCAAGGAGTGAAAAATATTCTGGAACAACTCAAAGAAAAAAGATACGAAATAAGCTTATTTTTAGTTTCAAAATCAGGCTTAGAAAAAGTATTTCAAAAATACGCGGAAGTGCCGCGGTTTGAGGAAATAAAAGCCGGCATTATTAATATTTCCCAAGCAAAAATAGAAACATTCGGCGTATCGTTACATTCAATCACCAGCCTCAAAAACTCGTTGGAAAACCTTATAAAGCAAAAAGAATCACGGAAAGCCTCGGAAGCTCTTGAGCTTATGTTGGCTGGCGCCATTTCGATAGAAGCGTCCGACATACATATAGAACCGGAGTCGGCATCAGTCCGGCTTCGTTTGCGGCTTGATGGCGTACTGCAAAACGTAACACTCATACCGTTAGCTCTCTACCAGCTTTTGCTTTCAAGAATTAAATTGATTTCTGAAGTTAAGTTGAATGTTCATGATAAGCCGCAAGATGGCAGATTTACCATCACCACAAATAGCGAAAATATTGAGGTTCGTACCTCTGTTTTGCCGGGGCCATACGGAGAATCATTGGTGTTGCGAGTTTTATTGCCAAAAAACATATCAAAAACTATCAAAGATTTAGGCATGCACGAGCATCTCCGCGAGATAATCGAAGTAGAATTAAAAAAACCCAATGGAATGATTTTGGCTACCGGCCCTACTGGATCAGGAAAAACTACTACGCTCTATGCTTTTTTAAAAAAAATAACCACTCCTGAAATTAAAGTGGTCACCATCGAAGACCCGATAGAATATCATATTCCCTATGTTACTCAGACACAGGTTGAACCGGACAAAGGATATGATTTTGGAAATGGATTGAGATCTATTTTACGGCAAGATCCTGATGTCATTATGGTAGGAGAAATTAGAGATTTAGATACCGCAGAAATAGCCATGCACGCATCGCTCACGGGCCACTTGGTATTTTCAACCCTGCATACCAATGACGCAGCAGGAACCATTCCCCGCTTGATAGACATAGGAGTAAAAACAAATATTATTGCTCCTGCTATCAACGTAACCATAGCTCAAAGGCTGGTAAGAAAATTGTGCGAAGCATGCAAACAAACGGTGGACGCATCTCCCGATGAAACAAAAATTATTGTAGAAAATTTGAAAAAAATACCCAAGGGGTATCATAGAAATATAGATACGAGCTTCAAAATAGGGAAAGCGGCGGGTTGCGAAGAATGCAATAAAACAGGATACAAGGGCAGATTGGGAATTTTTGAAGCTTTTTTGGTGGACGACGCGATGGAGCGTTTAATTTTACAAAACCCGCCGGAAGCGGATATTAAAAAAGCTGCCAAAGAACAGGGCATGATGACCATGTACCAGGATGGAATTTTAAAAATAATAGATGGGGTAACGTCCTTTGATGAATTACAGAGAGTAGTTTCTGAAGAATAGTCTCTAGGCAATTGCTCTTCCATGGGTAGATAGAGCTTAGATTATTTCCGAGGAGTAACCGAGTATATCCGCCAAAGCGGAGAACAAAGTTATCCGAAAAACTAAGAAAGAACCAGCTATCCCGGGGTTCGGGATAATCGCCTAGAGACTATTCGGCAGAAACTTCAAGCCTTGCATATGGTATTATAACAAATATAAATTAAAATGTCAAGTGAATCCGAGATAAACGTTGTGGAATCAAAGAAAAGAAGCGAAGACAAGTCGCTCGATTTAGCGTTGCGCCCCAAATTTTTTAATGAGTATATTGGGCAAGAAAAACTCAAAAATAACCTTAAGATACTAATCGAAGCGGCGCAAAAAAGGAAGGAACCAATCGAACATTTGTTGTTTTATGGGCCGGCTGGGCTTGGAAAAACGACACTCGCGCATTTAGTAGCACGAGAAATGAACGCTCAAATGAGAGTTACTTCAGGTCCTGCGATAGAAAAAGTAGGTGATTTAGCTTCAATTCTCACGAATCTTTCCCCGAATGATGTCCTCTTTATAGACGAGGCGCACCGATTAAACAAGCTTATTGAGGAAATATTATACCCAGCGATGGAAAATCGCTCCTTAGACATTATTATTGGCAAGGGACCATCGGCTCGCGCCATACAACTCGAGCTTCCCTCTTTTACCATAATTGCGGCAACCACGCGAGTAGCGCTTCTTTCTTCGCCATTACGGTCGCGTTTTTCCGGCGGTTCATTTCGATTGGATTTTTATACTCAAAACGATATTGAAAAAATTATTGATCGCTCCGCAAAAATATTAGGAGTAAAAATACATCCTGAAGCCATTCCCTTGATCGCTTCCCGCTCTCGATTTACTCCAAGAATCGCCAATCGCCTTCTTAAACGAGCAAGAGATTACGCGGAAGTAAAAGGTTCCGGTATTATTACGGCGCCCTTGGCCGAAGATGCTTTAAAACTTTTAGAAATTGATAATCTGGGACTCGATACGTTGGATAGAAAAATTTTAGACACGATAATAAATAAATTTGCTGGCGGACCGGTGGGAATAAACACCATTGCTGCCTCGCTTCGCGAAGAAGAAGATACCATCGAAGAAGTATCGGAACCGTACTTGATGCAAATGGGGCTCCTCGACCGCACTACCCGTGGCCGCCTCGCCACCCCGCTCGCCTACGAGCATTTGGGAATTAAAATGAAAGAGGATGATCAGAGAAAATTGATTTAGCCACAAAATCATGTTAGAGTGGGAATATGAATGTTGTTTTGATCCCGCAAAAAATTAAAAAAAACGAAGAATTGGTACTTATTCCTCGAAAAGATTATGAGGCTCTTTTGCGCACAAAGAAAAGTGGTAGCAACACCGATATTGTTGTAAAAAGATCAAAATCATTTAAAGTACCGAGGCGGCATGAGAAATTTTATGATGAGCTGGATAAAGAGCTGACTTCGATATTGCGCGAAGTAGAACAAAGAAAAGTCATCGGCCCCTTTTCTTCTGTCAGCGATCTCAAAAAATCTTTGAAAAAATGAAATTCTCTTATCACCCTGGATTCAAAGATGGTTTACATAAACTACCAATAGAAATTCAGAAAAAATTCTATAAACAAGCGGAGTACCTTCTGAAAGACATTCGTCACCCCTCACTGCATGCCAAGAAATATTATGAAACAGACAACACATGGCAAGCTCGTATAGATAAAAACTTCCGGTTCTATTTCAAAATCAAAGAAGACACATATATTCTCATAGCAATAACCAAGCATCCAAAATAAAAATACATTTAGCTTATGGCGCTCACCTACGAGCATTTGGGAATTAAAATGAAAGAAAATAGTCAGAAGAGGTTAATGTAAAAAAATGCATTTTTCATGCGATCGTGGCAAAAATGCATATTTTTGGCGCTATAACAAAAACACCATCTTAGCTTTCGCTTGATGGTGTTTGTTTTTTATTTAGAAACACTGTTGTTTCCTAAGTTGTTTCCTAACAGGAAATCGTAGTCCCCTTGAATTCCTTATCCCATAACATTAAAATGCTGGCTTCGGGGAAAGTATTCCGCCAATAATCCTGTGCTTTAAATGTTTCTGACGACGGCAAGCGCGGGCGAGCCGGAGATTTTCCTTTGTAGATCTCGATCCCCTTTTTGTCCGCCAGATGTGTGAAAATTCCTCCCCGGCAGTTTTAATATACGCTTCCTTTCTTTTCTTTACTTGATGAAACCTTTCATGCGCCACTCGATACCTCGACGGCACTTTCCTTTCGCAACCATCACACAGTATTCTCATTTTCCGCTCTCCTTTCTTTGTTTTGTCAAAACTCCAACTTCCGACACCGACAGTCGATCCAATAACAAACTAGCATTTTCTATTATTTCTGTCAAGTGCTTTCGATTACCCCGAAGTGATACTATAATCTCATGAGTTTTGCTGTCGCAATTTCACTGTATAGTTTATTTTTGGCGGTATATTGGTTTTTTGTTTCCGCGGTACTCTGGCATTTTAAGGAATATACGCTCCCTCATACGTACGCTTCATGGGTGATGCGGGGATTTATATTTATTGCAATCGTGTTTACTCTATTTTCAATATTTTTACTATATACGCTCGCCAAATAAATATGTTGCACCTTTCAGAAAACGAAAAAGTACTCATGGTAATCCACCGGCACTGGATTGTGATTTTTTGGAAGTTTTTAATCGCGTTTGTTTTGGCGATCATTCCGCTTATCGCCGCGCCGGTGTTATTGTCCAATCAATCGTTCAATATCAGCGACACCGCCATTCCCTATATAGAATTTTTTCTGATAGTCTATCTCATGATTATCCTGCTTGTTTCTTTCATTTTATGGTCAGATTATTATTTGGATATTTGGATTATTACCAGCGAACGCATCGTTGATATCAATCAAAAAGGACTTTTTAATCGAGAGGTGTCGGAATTTATGCTCGATAAAGTTCAGGATGTATCAGTGGAAGTGCCAAACATGCTCGCCACTATGATGAAATACGGAAATTTACGAATACAAACAGCTGGAGATAGAACGTTTGAAATAGAAGAGATACCAAATTTATATGAAGCTAAAAACTTAATCATGGACTACGCTAAAAATCAAAACAATGTCGGGACACAGCAAGTGGACTCAAATTAAGCACAAAAAGGCGGCAACGGACGCTAAAAAAGGGAAAATTTTCTCAAAACTTTCCCGCGCAATCACTATTGCCACAAAAGAACTCGGATCGGATCCTAAAACTAATTATAAACTTGCTTCTGCCATAGAAGACGCGAAAGCGGCAAATATGCCTCAAGAAAATATAACCCGCGCGATGGATCGCGCAAAAGAAAAAGACGCGTCGGAACTTAAAGAAACGCTCTACGAAGTGTATGGACCAAGTGGATCAGCATTACTGATTACTGCCGTAACAGACAACTCCAATCGGACGACAAATGAAATTAAAAAAATATTAGGAGAACATGGTGCAAAATTGGGGGAGCACGGCTCGGCAATGTGGGCATTCTCTAAACAAGGAAAGGATTTTACGGCAAAATTTCCAGCGGCTATTTCGGAGAAGGATTCAAAAAAAATCGAAGAACTATTATTAGCTTTGGACAACCAAGACGATGTCCAAGAAGTATATACGAACGCGCAATAAGCCATGAAAAACACTGCAACGCGAGCCCTCGGTATCGATCCTGGCATAGAAAGGCTGGGCTGGGGAATTGTAGAAAAAAACGGCTCGGAAATTACAAGAATAGACTCGGGTGTTAAGCAAACCTCAAAAAAAGATAGTAAAAGTAAAAGGCTTTTAGAGATTTATAGTTTTTTAGAAAATCTATTTAGTAAAACCCGACCTGATTTTGTAAGCGTAGAAAAACTCTTCTTTGCCACGAACGTAAAAACAGCCTTGGTTGTAGGAGAGGTGCGCGGGGTGATACTTTTAACGGCAGAAAAGCATGGTATTCCGATATTGGAATTTGCCCCTACGGAGGTTAAAATGGCGGTGTGTGGATATGGGAGAGCAAGTAAGGAGGGCGTCGCTTCAATGCTTAAATTTTCAATGATTCTACCTAAAAAGAAGCTTTTAGACGATGAAACGGATGCCCTTGCCCTGGCTTTAACCGGACTCGTGAGGAGGAGTTATACATAACTTATCCACACCAGGGTATTTGCGTTCATGTATAAACTCTTTTATCCTTGGAATAAATTATTAAAGGTCTTAGAAAAGTCTTAGAAAAAATTAAACACATATGACAAACCTTGACGAAGACAAAGTGTTACCAGACGATGACAAACAGGGTGTGGGCACCGAGACCGGCGATGACGATATTCTTGGCCCGAACGATGATAAGTTGGTAGAAAAAGACGAAAACGCAGGGGAAGGCGGCGAAAATGATGTGGAAAATCTAGACGCGTGGGAATTAGAATCAGATTTAGAAGAATAGGAATAATAATATGCTAATTTATTATTCCACAACAATTTTCACAAATTGATGTTTTCCTATTTTAGCAATCCCGTCTTTTTTTACGATCTCGCTGGCCTTTTGTATTTTCTTCCCGGAAAAATCTACTCCGCCGCCGTCTATGAGCCTTTTAGCTTCGGACTTTGAACTGACAAATTTATTTCTCGTTAAAAATTCAATCCATGTCTCCCCCTTTTTTGCCTTGTATATTTTTAAATTTTCGGGGATTTCTTTTTTGGAAAAAGTTTTCTCAAAGTTGTCTTGTGCCTCTTGAGCCTTTTTTTCGCCATCATACAATTTTACTATTTCAAAAGCCAATCTTTTTTTTGCTTCAAACGGTTTTAATTTTTTAATTTCTTTAATTTCCGGCATCGAGAGTTTTGTGTAGATAGGCAAGTATACATTTATCAAAAAGTCTGGAAGTGTCATTATTTTTCCAAATTTATCTTGAGGAGTATCTAGTATCGCGACGTAATTATTTAAGGATTTGGACATTTTTTCTTCCCCACCGAGACCCGGCGTAATAGTGGTGGTTATGACCACTTGAGGATCTTGTCCGAATATTTTTTGAAAGTGGCGTCCCATCATCTCATTAAAAAGCTGGTCAGACCCAATAATGGTCATATCGGACTCCAACGCCACAGAGTCATACCCCTGCAATATCGGATACATGAGCTCGTGCTCAAAAATCTCCTGATTTTCCTTGATCCTTCTTTGAAACATGTCCCTTTCTATTAGTTGGGAATGAGTTACCCTCTTAAGCAAAGAAAGAAAATCATCCAGAGTCATTTTGTTATACCATTCGGAATTTCTCCTTATTTCAAACAAATTTGGCTCAGTTTTAAGAATTTTTTTTATCTGTTCCAAATACTTTTCCGAATTTCTAGCAATTGTTTCGGAATCCAATTCGGGACGCGTTTTTGATTTTCCCGTCGGATCACCGATCTTGGTGGTAAAATCGCCGATAAGAAAAACAATCTTATGCCCAAGCTCCTGAAATTCTCTCATTTTCCAGTAATCTACGGCATGTCCGATATGCAACAACGGACTGGTAACATCTACTCCGTGTTTTATACGCAACTGCTTCCCGGATGCAAGTTTTTTTTCCAACTCTTTTTCGGTAATAACCTGTTCTACATTGCGCCCCAAAATCTCTTTAATGCTTTTGTTATTTATTTTCATACGCAATTTTTACTCTACCATAAAACGCGGAAATCTCCTATAATAAGCGCTATGAAAAGACTTTTGATTATTCTCGCTCTTTTGATCGCCGTATCTGGAGCAGGCATCTTGTATTTGATTTATTCAATTCGTCTTCCGGATTTAAATAATCCCCGTGAACGAAAAGTAGCCCAGTCGACAAAAATTTATGACAGAACCGGAAAAATACTGCTGTATGATATTCATGGGGAAGAAAAAAGAACCATTATTCCATTTAGTGAAATTCCCAGAAACGTCAAAAACGCCAGCATTGCATTGGAAGACGATACCTTTTACCAACACTACGGCATACGGCCCCTTTCCATACTGCGGGCTCTTATTTCCGACACCATAACCAGAGGATCCACGCAAGGAGGATCAACCATTACCCAACAGTTGGTGAAAAATGTTTTTCTTACCCCGCAAAAAACTATTTGGAGAAAAATAAAAGAATTAATTTTGGCGATCAAGGTGGAGCATCAATATTCGAAAGATAAAATATTAAATCTCTATCTCAACCAAATACCATACGGCAATGGAGCATATGGTATAGAAGCAGCTGTGGAAACATTTTTCGGGAAGGAGGCAAAGGATTTAACCTTGCGGGAATCGGCATACCTCGCCGCTTTGCCGCGCGCGACTAGTTTTTACTCGCCCTACGGAAAAAATAAAGACAAACTAGAAGAACGCGTTCAATTTGCGCTATCCAAAATGAAAGATCTTGGCTTTATTACTGATGAAGAATATAAAAACGCTCAAGAAGAAAAAGTTGTTTTTGTTCCCAATCGAGCGCAGGGCATCATAGCGCCTCACTTTGTGCTTGAGGTGAGAGAACAGTTAAATAAAATGTTTGGAGAGGATGTGGTGGCCGAAGGAGGCATTAAAGTAACTACCACGCTAGATGCTGATCTTGAGGCAAAAGCAGAAGAAATTATAAAAAAATATGCCGATACGAATGAGAAAAATTTCAATGCCACCAATGAAGCGTTGGTAATGATTGATCCAAAAACAGGCGATGTGTTAAGCATGATCGGTTCTCGCGATTATTTTGATACAAAAATAGATGGTAATTTTAACGTCGCTACCGCCCACCGGCAACCCGGCTCTGCTTTAAAACCATTTGTGTATGCCACTGCCTTTAAAAAAGGGTATACGCCCAATACGATTCTTTTTGATGTCCCCACAGAATTTAACCCTCTTTGTACTCCTGATGGAAAACCGACTAATGGAGGAGATGAAAATAAATGCTACCATCCTCAAAACTTTGACGAAAAATTCAGAGGTCCGATTACGATGCGAGAGTCGCTTGCACAATCGCTTAATGTGCCGTCCGTAAAAGTTTTATATCTCGCGGGCATACCTGATTCTTTACGGACAACGAAAGATTTTGGCATTACTTCGTTAAATGACCCGGAACGATACGGACTCACGCTGGTTTTGGGAGGAGGAGAAGTTTCCCCACTTGAATTAACTTCCGCCTACAGTGTGTTTGCGAATGATGGAACTAAAAATAACTACCGGGAAATTTTAAAAATTGAAGATATGGTAAATGGAAAAACAATTTTTGAGCCTGAAATAAATTCAGTGGAAGTACTCGATAAAAATATAGCACGGATCATCAGCGATGTGCTTTCCGATAATAAAGCTCGAGCGCCTTCGTTTGGAGAATTCTCCGCGCTCTATTTTCCCGGTAAAAAAGTAGCCGCTAAAACAGGCACCACTAATGATTATCGAGACGCGTGGGTTATTGGGTATACCCCCTCCATTGCGATAGGAGCGTGGGCAGGAAATAACAATAATACTCCAATGAAAAAAAAGGTGGCGGGATTTATCGTGGCCCCCTGGTGGCACGAAGTAATGGAGTATGCGCTCACTCGGTTTCCCGAAGAAGAATTTTTATCTCCAGATCCATTACCTCAACCAAAGCCGGTTATCCGGGGAGAGTGGAGAGGCGGAAAAGAATATAGCATTGATACCGTTTCTGGAAAACTGGCTACCGAATATACTCCGAAAGAATCACAAGAAAAAAAAGTAGTCCAACAAATTCATTCAATACTTTATTGGTTAGATAAAAATAACCCCTTAGTAGACATGGCTCCACTCAATCCTTCTGACGATCCTCAATTTAAAAATTGGGAATTTTCTGTAAGAAACTGGGCAATCAGTAATAATTTTTCAGATCAAAACGAAGGCGCTATTCCGAAAGATTACGATAATATACACATACCGGGGCAGTTGCCGGTAATAAAAGAAATTAAATTACTTCCTGTTCTTAATTCGTATAAAAAAGATGATATTATTTTTGTAGTACCGGCTATGGAAAGTAAATATGAGATTACGCAATTAGATTATTTTTTAAATGATGAATATATCGGATCTATTAAAAAGCCCCCATTTCAATTTGGCATCAAAGTATCCAATGATACCCTCGATGGATCTTTGATTGCCACGCTTAAAATAAAAATATACGATACAGTTCATAACACAACAGAAAAAGCAGTATCCATACCTATTCGCGAGTTATAAACCCCTCATCGGCATCACCAAATATACATAACTCATATCCCCTTTTCCCTTAATTAATAAGGGGGTTTGGTCGCCACTGACATTAAATACGGCGTATTCTGATTTTATTTGCGAAATACCGTCAAATAAGTATTTCCAATTGTATTTTGCGCTCGTATCCTCGCCCTGTATCGCGACTTCCATTTCTGAGGTATGTTCTCCAATATCAGGATTTGAAGCGTAAAAATTAATTGATTTTTTCTGTGAATTGAATTTTAAAGTCAAATCATTTAATCTGCCCACAAAAACACTGCTTAGTTTTATATGATTTATCATTTCAGCTGACTTTGCAACTGCTTCAGTTTTAAAATTTTTAGGGATTATTTGTTCGTAATCAGGAAATACTCCTTCGGTGAGACGAGAAATAAAACAAACATGCTCATCAGTAACAATAAACTGATTTTTATTAAACCCAATTTTAATATTTTCTTCTTTACCCGATACGGGTTTATCGATAATTCGTAATATCTCTAAAATAGATTTTTGAGGCACCAGTATTGAAGTAAGAGTGTCGTTTGACATATTTTTCAAAACGATCGTTTTTTCAGCTAATCGAAACGAATCAGTAGCGATAAATTTGATATTATTTTTAAATATTTTTATGCATACACTGGCAAGTTCCGGTTTTATATCCGAAATACTGGAAGCGATAACCACGCTTGAAAGGCTATTTTTTAGATCAGTACTCGAAAGAGTAATATTTGTATTTGATTCTATTTTAGGAAAAAGAGGAAAATCTTCCGATTGATACCCTTTGATTATCGTTTGGGTTTTTGATGTTTTAACCAATAAATTGCCTTTTTGATCCTGAAAAGTCACCTGTTCATCGGTAATATTGGATAAAAAAGAACTAATACTTTTTGCGGGTACGACCACGCTCCCCACACTTTCAACCTTACAGGGAATATATACTTCTATAGCAGTTTCTAAATTAGTAGCCCGTATTTTTATTTTATTATTTTCGGCAATTAAAAGTATTGAATTTAAAACAGGAAGTGTTTGGTTTTTTGCTGTGTTTCGTTCAGCAATATTTACCACCTCTTTTATTATTCTAGTTAAACATATAAATTTCATATTATTATTAGAGCTGTGATTATGTGTATAAAGAAAAACTTTTTATTCTATAACGACTTTTTGGAATATATATTTTTTTACCTTGTGTATAATACCTGAATATTATTTTTGCTGATACTTATCCCTAATTAATTTAATTTCTTCTTCTAGTTTTGAATTAGTTTTAAGTTCGCCAACTATTTTTAAATACGCATGAATTGCGGTGGTGTGGTCTCTGCCGCCGAATTTTTGGCCGATATAGGGATATGATCCTTGTAAATCCTCCCTAATTAAGTACATAGCGATTTGCCGCGGTTTTACCACCTCATGTTTTCTTGTCCGTTCAAATATTGATTTTTCTTGAATATCGTAAAAATCAGAAACTATTTTTATAATTTGAGAGGAGGTTACCGCGTTTTTAGGCCTCGCGTTCTTATTCAGAACAGATTTAACTTCATCTGCAGTGAGCGTCCTGTTTTTATGCTTCGTTTGCATGCCAATGATATTTAAAGCGCCTTCTAGCTCTCGAATATTTTTTTGGACCAAAGAAGCGATTATTTCCAATGTTGCGGGAGAGAGGTCAATTTTTTTCTCTTCCGCCTTCGATTTTAAAATGGCAAGTCGGGCCTCATATTCGGGTTCTCCCACATCGATAATGACGCCCACTTCGAGCCTTGATCGCAACCGTTCTTCGATATCGGAAATTGATTTCGGTGGCCTATCTGAAGAAAATACAACTTGTTTGCCCGCATCGTACAACGTATTAAATGTGTAGAAAAATTCTTCCTGGGTTTTTGTTTTACCCGCAAAAAATTGGATATCATCCACAATTAACAAATCAACATCTCGATACTTTTCTTTAAAGTTGTGTATGGTCATATTTTGTATTGAAGAAACCAGTTCGTTGCTGAACTTTTCTGAAGTTAGGTAATGCACTTTCTTTTCTGGATAATTGGTTTTGATGCTATTTCCAATAGCTTGCAAGAGATGGGTCTTGCCCAAACCCACTCCGCCGTATATATACAGAGGATTATAAGCCTTTCCCAGATTTTTAATGACCGCTAAAGCCGCCGTGTACGCAAGATCATTAAAGGAACCGACGACAAAGTTATCAAAAGTGTATTTTGGATTTAAGTTTGTCGCGGGATCTACATAAAAATCTTTAAATTCAAGTTGTTCTTGGTTATTAAAATTCGCTTCTTTTTCAATTTTTGCTTTTGTTTGGGCGTTTTTATTTCTGGAATCTGCTGCCGTGGATATCGAGTAGTTTACCGCCCGTACTTCTGGAATCAATGTTCGAATCGATTTTAAAATAAACTTGTGGTACTTGTTTTCAAGCCATTCTTTCGCAAATCCGTTTGGAACCGCGATGGTGACCGTTCCTTCTTTGTGATCGAGAATATGGGTATCCTTAAACCAGGTAGCAAAATTTGCTCGAGATACCGCGAGTTCTATCTCCGATAGAGCTCTATTCCATAATTCTTCATTCGTCATAAATTAAATATAACTTTATTTATTAAACCAGTACCGCACTAAGATGTTAATAGACTGTTGATATGTTGTGAAGATTGCAAAAAATAATTATTGTTGTAGAATTACTACATCATGTCAGTTACCTACCAACCCAAAAAGAAAAAAAGGGCGCGAAAGCACGGTTTTCTTTCTCGAATGCAAACCAAACCGGGAAGAAATGTCATCAAGCGGCGCAAACAAAAAGGACGGCGGAGAGTCACCGTTTAACCATGCTCAAAAAATCCCTTCGTTTAGGAAAAAGGGATCTCGAAGGATTTTTTAAAGCTAAATCCAGGTTTTGTCCCGGTAATTTGTTGCAGATGAGGTTTTTACCAGCCGCAGAAGCAACTAAATGGGCGTTTGTAGTCTCAAGCTCTGTTAAGAAAAATGCGGTGGCACGGAATTTAGTGCGACGAAGGATGGCCGAAATTGCCCGAGATCTAGGGGATCAAATCAAAAAAAACGCCGATCTTGTCTTTTTTTTAAAACTAGGAGAAAAAAAAACCCCTTCTTACGAAAAGCTTAAAAATGATATGATACGAATACTTACCATATGTGGATTTTTATAAAATACCTATTTCACGCAATATTTTATCGGCCGCTCTTAAACGGTCTTTTGTTTTTAACTTCGATATTGCCCTTTCATGATCTTGGCTTTGCCATAATCCTTCTTACCATCATCATTCGCCTCATGATGTTCCCCCTGACGCATAAAACACTCCGAACACAGCATATTATGAAAAAACTTGAACCGGAAATAAAAAAAATAAAGGAAGGCAATAAAAGCAGAGAGGAAGAAGCGAGAGCCACGATGGAATTATATAAAGCCCATGGGATCAACCCCTTTTCGGGTTTTTTAGCGCTCTTTATACAATTTCCCTTACTCATTGCGCTCTATCAGGTTTTTTGGAAAGGACTCCCATTTAGTAAAGAAGATATCTATAAATTTTTACCTATTCCGACGTATATCAATACCCACTTTTTAGGATTTATTCCTTTAGACAAAGGAAGCATTGGCATGGCAGCGCTTGCGGCGCTTTCTCAATATTGGCAGGCACGGCTTGCAATGCCGCCTAAAAGTAATACTCTCTCTCAGCAAAAAAGCGATCCCGCAGCCCTTATGCAGAAACAAATGCTCTATATGTTTCCCGTCCTTATTTTTATTTTAGGATTTCGTTTGCCGGCGGCAGTCTCTTTATATTGGACAGCAATGAATATTTTTGCTATAGTACACGAGGCGATTGTTAGAAAATCGTCTCAACATGGAAGCGGAAACTAATCAAATAAATTTTATTACCACCACACTTTCCGACATCTTAAATAAAATCGGGATTTTTTATCATTTAGAATTTCAAGATGGTGGAGAAGAAAAATGGTTTTTAATCAGAACAGAAGATTCCGCGCTGATGTATGGCGATCCGTCGCGGGCGATTGTCGCGTTAAACACCATTTTGCGCCGCGTGGTAGAGAAAAATTTTAAAGAACCTCTTAAATTTTTAATAGACATCAATGATCATCACAAAAAACATGCCGAAGAGATAAAAGACTCGGCTCGCATGCACGCACAGCGTGTCCGATACTTTAAAAAGGACATAGAAATGCGCCCGATGAATGCCTACGAACGGCGCATTGTGCATACCGTGTTGCAGGAGTATCCAGATATTTCAACGGAGAGTATTGGAGATGGTTTGGAAAGAAGGGTGGTGATTAAGCCACTAAGTCTTTAAATAAAAAAAATAAAATAGTACCTTTCTTCACCACGAATATTTTTCTGCTGAAAAATTTCTCTGCTTACGCCGCCGCGCTGCGCAAGGGTTCAGAAAGGTACTATTTTATTTTTTTAAACCCCTCTCCTTACGAAGGAGAGGGGTAGGGGTGAGGTTTAAAACAACAAAACTCGTTCTTCTCGAACGAGTTTTTTCCTTCTTTTTATTTAAAAAACGGTGCCGCGATTGCACCGACGCCGACCCAAATGACTTGAGATCGGTGGCTTGCCCAAAAAAATGCGGCGACTTTTTTGATCATGTCGCGGCTTTTTTTGAGGAACCAGTATCGCCGGCACTTGTAATGAGCG
>Ga0209515_10001963_pt1 | contig 32690 bp, 30 predicted proteins | sample Subgroupgradi54m_FD_187454 | JGI IMG/M metagenome (GOLD analysis project Ga0209515, IMG submission 187454) | Subsurface groundwater microbial communities from S. Glens Falls, New York, USA - GMW60B uncontaminated upgradient, 5.4 m (SPAdes)... ... | reverse complement strand
AAGAACAAAAAACTCATGTTACTGCTAGTAGGATCATCAATAGGCATGATACAAAGAATAACAAGCAGCAGAACAGGAGCATTATATGGTCGAGCAACAAGAATTAAAGTTTCTCCATTCAAATATTCTGATTTTAGATTAATGTTTGAAGAATTAAACGAGGAAGAAAAAATAATCACGTATGCCGTATTCGGGGGTACTCCTTATTATCTTGAAAAAGTAAAAAGAATAGATGGTAATATTAGCCAGAAGATTCATGAGTTATTGCTTAAGAAAGGAGCAGAATTATTTGAAGAACCAAAGAATTTATTAGAATATGAAAATGTACGGATACATGCTAAATATAACTCAATATTACAAGCAGCTTCAGCAGGAAAAGAAAATATCAAAGAAATCCAAGACTTTACAGGAATCGATGCAAATACAATGCCAGCATACATAAAACGGCTTGATGAATTGTTAGAGCTGCTTGGAAGAAAAGATCCTGTACTTGGCAAGGAAAGGCTAGGGAGATATAGGTTAAAAGATAATTTTTTTATTTTTTGGTACAGATTCATATTTCCTAACCAAACTGCTTTAAACATAGGTAATATCAAACTTGTAGAGCAAGAAATAAAGGAGAATATTAACGCTTATGTCGGTAAAGTATTTGAAGATATATGTAAAGAATTGCTTATTGGATATATAAACAAACAATTAAGTGGTTATGTTTTTGATTTTGAAAATATTGGTACTTGGTGGAATAAAACAGGTGAAGAAATAGATATTGTTGCATATAATCATAAATCTAGGAAGATATTGGTTGGAGAAGTAAAATGGAGAAATACAGCTATCGATATAGATGTCGTTGAGAATTTGATGAGAAAATCAAGGCTCATAGATTTTAAAGGAGAATATAAATTTATATTCCTGTCAAAAAGTGGATTTAGTGAGAAAGCAATAGCAAGGATAAAAGAAATAAATGGAATATATTTAAATTTAAAAGATATAGAACAGATGTTTGACCAACTGCAAAATGAATACAGTTGAAAAATGGGTTCACAAGAATTACGGAAAAACGAGAATTAATGGTGAGCACCACTTGGCAGTAACTAATTTAACGAAAGCTTTATATATAATATCATCATAACAACCAGAAAACATTCAATTTAATGGAGATGTGATTAAAAATGGCAGTAATTTTGGATCAAGAAGTAAGAGTTACAAAACAAGGTCAACCGTTTTACAATACAAGTTTACCACGTGCATTAGCAGAAGCACGTGAATATGTTCAGAATGGCGGACATATTGCATCAATGCCTGAATTATTAAGAGGGCGTGTTATTTCTCCTGCTACTGATGAATTATGGACTAATTGGTTTACAGCATTATCTGAAGAAAATGTAGGAAAAACTGCAGTAGGTTCATCTGTTCTTGTTACAGTTCATGGTGGGGGCGTATTAAGTACTCCAGAACGAATTAGCAGAGCATACGAAGAAGGTCTAACTCCTCAATATGCAGCAAAATTTACTGATGTTGAATTTAGAGATATTGTTGAGGGAAAATTAGCTGATGGAAGACAGATTCCGGTATATTCATTTACTGATTTTAAAAAAGGCGTTAAGGATTTGCCAGTGCAATATGCAGTAGTAATGGATTATGAAACTGCACGAAAAACAGAATCAGGACATCAGGAAATTGACAAATTGTACGATAATCCTTTAGTTATAGTTCGTGCTGGTGGCGTTGAAGCTGCAAAAGCATTTCTTGACAAAGCAAAATCAGTGTATGATTCTAAAAAACTAGGTAATTGGCATCCATTTAACAATGTAGATGTTGAGCAACCTCAGGGGCGCTTGTTGTTCCTTGGCGGCGATGATAGCAGTGGGCTGTATGGCGACAACGGACTCGGCAACAATGGGCGTTTCGTTGGGGTAGCGCCGGAGGCGCCAGTGTTAGTTAGTGCGCGCGAAGCGCCACGCGCTGAAGAAGGCTTAATAAAAGCACGTACTCTTGATGAGATGCTTGCACTTGCAAAACCATTTGTTGCTGATGTAGCATGGGCTGGTTTCAGGCAAACTATTGAAGCAAAATATAACTAATTTTTTTCAATTAACTTTTTATACTTCTTTCTTTTTTGTTCAATTGTCCCAGCTGCGAAAGTGGCTTGGAACTACACGCTCTTTCACGTTGGCAACTTAGTTGCTATAAAATACAGCTTCGACTTGATGCTTATATCAAACCAATAATGAGTTTGTTTGATAGATTGTGAGCAACAACTAAACTATTGAAAATTGTTGCTCACAATAGCACTGAAGAAGCAGTGAATTCGTAAGTGGAAGGGCTACTCAGGGGCGCTTGTTGTTCCTTGGCAACAATGATAACAATGGGCTGAATGGCAACAACAATCTCAACAACAATGGGCGTTTCGTTGGAATAGGCAAGCTAACAAATTGCTGGGACTTTACTTTTGATGGTACAATGGATTTTCAACCTTCTTTTGACATTCTTTGCTCTTATGAAAATCTCGAATTAGCTTTTATAAAAGCGCGAAGAGGAAAAACGCTGAAACCTTATGTGGTTGAATTTGAACACCATCTTAAACTTAATTTAGTAAGACTGAGAAAGGAATTACTTCTTCAGACTTACAAACCAAGACCTTTAGAAACATTCATCATCAGAGATCCAAAAACAAGAAAGATAAGTAAATCTGATTTTAGAGATCGAGTTGTACATCACGCTTTATGCAATGTTATTGAGCCATTATTTGATAAAAAGTTTATCTTTGACAATTATGCAAACAGAATAGGTAAGGGAGCATTCAAAGCAATTGAACGATTTGATTATTTCAAAAGAAAAGTATCAAAGAATAAGAAAAGAATTACGTATGTCCTCAAAGCAGACATTAAGCATTATTTTGATACAGTCGATCATATTATTCTTATGTCAATTATTAAGAGGAGTATAAAAGATGAAAAGATTTTACAACTCATTGAGATTATCCTTTCGAATCATAACACTTCAGAAAAAGGCAAAGGCATGCCACTTGGCAATCTTACTTCGCAATTTCTTGCAAATGTATACCTCAATGAACTTGACCAATTTATCAAACATACATTAAGAGCAAAATATTACATAAGGTATGTTGATGACTTCGTAATATTGGATAGTTCAAAAGAAGTATTAGAAAAGTACAGACAAAAGATTGATTGTTTTCTGAACAAAAAACTATTATTAGAGTTGCATCCAGATAAATCAAAGATAATAAAATTACATTCCGGTATTCTCTTTCTTGGTTTTCGTATTTTTTATTATCACAAATTGATACGAAAGAAAAACATCAGAAAGTTTCATGGCAAACTAAAAGAAATGAAGCGATTATATGAAAAGAATCTAATCGAGCGAGAAAAAGTAATAGAACGTTTTGAAGGTTGGCTTGCTTATATTTCTCATGCAAATACCTACAAGTATAAACATATCATTACAAAGATATTAAATCATGATTTTCCGATTGATAAGCAAGTTCAAATTATTAATATCAGAAAACATGAATCATTTGCTAAAAAAGTGGAGCAAAGTAATTTCCAATTTTCACAGCAAAAAACATTACAATTATTGAAAAAGATGGTTTCTATCAAAGATATTGCGCTTGGAAGAAATATTAAAGAATCAACAGTTTGGGAACATATTGCTCAATTGATTGAATTTAATCAATTATCTGTTTATGATATTATTTCAAAAGAAAGAGCAGATAAAATAAGGTATTGTATAAGAACTGAAAATGATAAGCTAAAAGAAATAATGCAGAAAATAAACGATAAATCAGTTACTTTCAATGAGATTAACTGCGTTCTTGCCAGTGTTAAAGCAAAACACAGAAAGAAAAGTATTTTTCAAATCGTTAAATGGTACAAAATAATAAACTGCTACAGAAAATGTTACACCAATGCAAAGCAAAGAGAATTGTGTAGCCAGAAATTTACTTATTTTACTTCTCAGAATCCAACATTAACAATGAAACAGAAAGAGTTCTTGGATTTATTTAATAATCATATGAAAATATGTATACTTCCTGAACGGCAAAAGAGAGAATATGTTTCTTGGAAACAATTTGAACAAAATAAATTAATTATAAAGATAATTTTGAATAATTATAAAATTGTCAAAATTCTCTAAGATAACTTTGCAGTTGTTTATATTTTTAGACGAGTTCGAAAAATAAATTTTCGAACTTTTTAATGAAAAAGTATTTATGTAAAGTTCTCTAATGATAAATCTTAACCATTTATTTTAATCTATTTTTAATCTAATCCAAAATAACCCTCCACCTTTATATACTCCCCTTTCTCTCTCAGCACTATGTTGCAGCAAATAAACACCGATAAAGAATGGAAGAACCAAGCCTTATTCTTGGCAGAATTAATGGCAGAGATAACAAAGAAAAAAATCACTCAAGATCAAATTAATTCTTTAAAGACAAAACTTTGTAAAAAATACGGAATCAAAGAATTGCCAACAAATATTGAACTCTTATTGACAGTAAAACAAGAGGATCTTCCAAAATTAAGACATTTGCAGACAAAGCCAACGCGATCAATTTCAGGAGTAAGCGTTGTCGCAATCATGTCAGCTCCCTATGCATGTCCAACGCAAGCCCAATGTATTTTCTGCCCAGGTGGTCCAAATTCACCATTTGGCACAGTTCCAAAATCATACACAGGTCATGAACCAAGCACAATGCGAGGCATACGAAATAATTATGAAAGTTATTTGCAAGTTTTTAATCGTCTCGAGCAATACGTCGTGCTTGGGCATAATTTTGATAAAGTTGAACTTATTGTGATGGGCGGCACATTCACAAGCTATGCAAAAAAATATCAAGAGCAATTTATTATGTATGCATTCAAGGCAATGAATGATTTTTCGGATTTATTTTTTAAAAAAGGTGAATTTGATCTTCTCAAATTTAGAGAATTTTTCGAACTTCCTGGTGATATTAAAAATAAACTGCGAACAGAAAACATTCAAAAAAAACTAATGAAATTAAAAGCAGAAACAACATTGGATAAAGAAAAAGAAAGAAATCAAGATTCTTTTATCAAATGCGTTGGTATCACGTTAGAAACACGAAGCGATTGTGCAAAGCTCGATGAAGCAAATCTGATGTTAGATCTAGGCTGCACAAGAGTTGAAATTGGCGTGCAAAGTATTTATGATGAAGTATTAACTTATGTCAAGCGGGGCAATACTGTTGCTGACAATAAAGAAGCAATTCAAATCTTAAAAGATCTTGCATTTAAATTAAATTTCCATTACATGCCTGGCTTGCCACTAACGACAAAAGAAATGGACTTACACGGTATGAAACAATTATTTGAGGACCCGAATTATCGTCCAGACATGTTAAAAATTTATCCTTGCATGGTATTTCGCGGCACAGAATTATACACGCTCTGGCAGGATGGAAAATTTAAGCCATTAACAACAGAAGAAGCTGCAAAATTAATTGCAGAGTTCAAGCCATTCGTAAAAAACTACTGCAGAATCATGCGTGTTCAAAGGGATATCCCAACAAAAATGCGTGACGGTGGAGTCGACAAAACAAATTTGCGGCAATACGTTGATGAGTTTAATCCCATCTGCAATTGCATTCGTTGCAGGGAAGTTGGTCACGTTTATAATAAAAAGAAGTTGCTCCCAAAAAATCCAGAAATTCTGATTGAAGAATACGAAGCAAGCAAAGGAAAAGAGTTTTTCATTTCTTTCGAGGACAAAAAGCAAAACATCCTCTTAGGTTTTACAAGGCTGCGATTTCCCTCTCAATTTCTCCGAAAAGAAATAACAAAAAAAACTGCATTAATTCGAGAGCTTCATGTCTATGGCGAAGCAGAAGCAATTGGTGAGCAAGCAGTTGAAGAATTTATCGTTCAGCACAAAGGCATTGGAAAAAAATTAATGCAAAAAGCAGAACAAATTGCAAAGAAAAATGGTAAAAATAAAATTGTCGTAATCTCCGCAGTTGGCACAAGGGGCTATTATCAGAAATTAGGTTATTCTTTAGAAGGACCGTATATGGTTAAAGGGATTTGATTGATTGGTAGTTATTATTAAGTAGTTAAATTTACAATAAATTTATAAACTATTACTCATTTTCTCATAACAAACGTAAATAAAGGTATCACTATGGAAGTTGAAGATAGATTAACTGAAATCATTAAAAGATTTAAGGAAAAAGGCTTTGAAAGGCAAGCAGTTTTATTAGAAGATGATGATTGTTCTTTTGATTATATACTTGCATTAACAAATCCTTTTTGGGAAGCAGAGATGAAACAACGTTTAGGTATAGGCCTTTATCAAATGCTTCTTGCAGAAAAAGCAGAGGTTGATGAACAAATAAGTAAATCTGGCGGTAAAACAACAATACCAATGTTTAGTGAAAAGCCAAGAACAGTTGAACTTACGCCGCTTGAAGTAACAGTTGCAACAGAATTTACTGAAGATATTCTACACAAAGCAGCTGAGGCAACTGCAACCATTCATGATCTTGCAGCAACTATTCGATTTGCGATTTATCGAGAAGTTGAGAGAAAGACAAAAGGAAACGATGATCTCTTGTATAGGATTGGCAAAGATGTAGATCTTTTTGAAGATTTAGTACAACAAGATGAAAGTGAAATCATGAGTACTTATCATTCTAAGTTAAAAACTCGTGTTGATAGACTTGCTCGTTTACAAGGATTAAGTGCTCCAGAAATTGTTATTATTAATGAAGCAAAAATGCTTATTGATATGATCGATCCAGAATTTAAAAGATATGAAAACCCTAAAATTCTTAATCAGAAACTAGATCAAGATAGAGAACAGCTTGAAGCAGCATTTTCAGGACAAGAATTAGAACAGAAAATAACTGAATTACAAACTAGCTTCTCAGAGAGTTTAGGTCTAGATTTGCTATCAATTCAATCAGTAACAAATAAAATATTTCTTGATACTGAACTACTAAAAAAGAAAGCAATGGAATGGTTTAATTATAATAATCAACTGGAATCGAAAAGAGAGCGAGTTATTAAACATGTTAAAGAAAAGATTAAACTTTTTGCAGATGGTAGTAGAGAAGCTTTTACTCATGACGCAGAAGATACAATATTTAATCGAGAATCTATCTCAACTTTTCTGAATGAAGAATCTGTTGCATATAAAATAGGTAATGAAATAAATGCTCTTTATAATATATCTCTTGCAATAAGAAAAAAATTTATAGAATATGCAGAGATTGAGTTAAAGAACTATCAGAATGTTCTTGTAGGTCTGCAGCAGATTATTGCAGGAGGAATTGTAACAAATCAAAAAGCAGATCCTGTGTCAATGCGTCAAAATCATAATTTATTTCCAAATATCAGCTATTCAAAAAAAGTGATGGTAAAGCTCAAGGAGTATGAGCAAAAATTACGAGATGAATTAAATAATCTTCCTGATTTTTTTGATCTTGCTGCAACAACAAAAATGAGAAAACAAAAAGTGCATACTTATTTAGCAGAAGAACTTGACAAAAATCCATTGGATGTTGAGTTTGGAAATGATTCTGGCTGTTGTATCTTTGTTCCGAAAGATCCTAAAGAAATGGTCAATGGATTTACTGTTCCTTATTATCAGATTGATAAACGTATACGTCTTTTTGGTATCTATCATACAAGAAGTGAACGTAAAGATAGAATGGGTTTAGTACCTACATTTGATACATATCGAGAAGCAGCAAAAAGAAGAGATAGTTTAATATTGGCATGCAATAGTCTTGAATTATCTCGTTTTGGGATCGGCGGTGGGTTGCATACAATTAATCAACTTACAGACTATGTAGAAGAATGGATAATTGAATATGCAAAACAGTATGGATATATTGGTGCAGTTATGGGAAGCCATAATTATAATACATCAGCAAATTTTTCAAAAAGAAAGCAAAGTATCGTTGAAGAACCTTTGTTTTTTGCAGGTCTCCGAAGTCCTTTTTATAGTGATATTTTTACTCATAATGAGCAAACAAAAGAAGTTTATACAAGAAAAGGATCATGTTATTGGTTATGGAAAAAATAAGAACTTTAATTCAGAATAATATTATTAATATTTATCACTTTTCTTTATGATAAGCGCCAAGTGCTAATGCATATTCAGGATCAAGAGGGACTATTGGTTTAATTCCTGTAGAGGGTAGGTATCCTTTTAACAAATATTGCAACGGCGGGATACTTACTAATGGTGTACCGATCAAAACAACAGTATCAAATGTTTCTTTATCTTTAATCCTCATGATATTTTCAATAGTAATTTTTGCAGCTGTTGTTATTATTGTATTGCAAGCATCTTCTTTGGTATAATTTGGTTTAGCTTTTCCAAAATATGCTATAGAATATTCACCTTGAATACCTTCAGTTTTAGGAAGCATATCTTTAATTAATAAATCTAAATTTTTTCCAGTTGTTGATTGCAATGATAATTCAAGAAAACTTCCAATGCCAAACATTTGCATTAACCCGTAAATAAATCCACCACCAATACCGCTTCCCATTTTTGGAATAATTTTTTCATTATCAACAAACGTATACGATGTTCCTGTTCCTAAAGAAACCAAAAGAAATGTATCAAGTTGATGAGGAGATAGCAGAGTTTTTACTCCTGTAACTTGTAAAGCAAGTTCTTCTTCAATCAGATTTTCTGTTGATCGATCTACTGTAAAATCAGAAAAATAAGACGAATCTTTTTCAAATCCAATCCCCGCAGCAGTAATTTCTGTAATGCCAGCAATTCTTAATCGTGCAGGAAGTGCTTCCAAGGGAGAATCAGCAGTCGTAAAAAATTGATAATTACCCTCTTCTTTCCAAACTGCTTTTACAAGCGATGATCCGAAATCAATTCCAGCTTTCATAAAAAAGAGAATTTTTTATTTATTTATAAAGTTAATTAAATTTTTCAATTTATTCAACTTTCACCAGCATATGCTCTCGGAAGAAATTCATTTGCTTGGGAAATTTATTGATTGCTTCGATTGTTTTTTTATGCCCTTTTAATTTTTTAAAAAGCTGCAATTGTGATAAGCCAGCATTTGTCTCATACGAAATTTGTGGTTCTAAAATAGTTCTCTCTTTTGTGCGAATTTGCACGATACCAAATTCTTTTGCTTTAGCAAACATTGGACTTTCTTTTTGCAAACCAAATGTTGATGTTGAAATCAAATCAATTACTTGAGAATTCTCTTTCAAAAAATCAATAGTCATCAAAAATTCCTCTTCAGTTTCCGTCGGAAAACCAAACATGATGTATAGCACATTCGCAATACCAACTGCATGTGAATCATGCAACACTTTGACAACATCTTTCGTCTGCGTTCCTTTTTTCATCAATTGTAAAATCCTATCGCATCCAGATTCAACTCCCCAAATAATAACTTTCAGTCCAGAATCATGCAATAGTTGCAATGTTTCTAAATCAAGATCTTTTGTTGGTCGCAATTGGCACATCCAAAAAACAGAAAGTGGTTTTAAAAGTGCAGCAATCTCAAGCAATCTTTTTTTCGGAATCATGTCATCAATAAAAAAGAAATATTTCTGCCCTGAAAGAATGATTGTTTGCTTAATATCCTCTAAATCATGCTCGATATAATCAGCATTACCATGGTGCGTGCAAAAACTGCATTGCTTGTAAAAGCAGCTGTTTGATGTTCGTAGTGGCACAACAAGTTTTGGCGTAAAATAATCTTCTGCAGCAAATAAAGAAAAATCAAGAACTCGATGCACTTGTAATTTTTCATGCCTAATCTTTTCACCAAGCAGATATTCAAGAAAATCAACTTCATTTTTAAGGTACACATCAGCACTATCCTTCAGTTTTTGATTAACAGCAGGTCCTCCAATGATTGTTTTTACTCCGATTTTCTTCAATTCTTGCAGTAATGTAATTGTGTAAAATGCTTGACTTGAATAAACAATGCTGAGTGCAATAACATCAGCTTTTCTCTTTTTTATCTCTTGAATCAGTAGATCCAGCAATTCAGGATTCTCCCCCTGCACAACTTTTTTATTATTTTCAGTATAGCATTGACTTGTCCTAAACAAAAAATCTTTTGCCTTTTCATCATAATCGTTTTGGGAGAAATTTTGAAAATATTTCTGATCATCAGCAAATTTCAGACTATGAAACAAAATATTCAAATCAAGCAGTTCAATCTGAAATGGTTCAAAATCATTTAAAAGATTACTTTTTAAAAAAGAATAAAGATACGTCAAAGAATACGGAGGTGATGCTGGCGTACAGAATGGTGGATAAACAAGGAGTATTTTTGGCATTTATTGAGAGAAGATTGCTGTTCTATAAAAAGGTTTATCTACTCTTTCGAATGCTTCCACATAATCTCAAAATAACTTCGAAAGCTTTCCGCTAACTCTTTATCTCTGACGATAAAAGCAATTGGTGTGCTTAAAATAATCGTAAATAACACTGCATCATCAAATATATCAATCCAATTTGGGCTGACTAATTTATCAGGAAGATATTTGACTGCAGTCAAGTGCATTTTTTTTCGCACATTGCCAAATTCAGCTGCATTTGCATTATAAATAATTTTCATTTTTATTCCGCGGGCAATTCGTCGTTTGTGAAAATCAAGCAGCCAGCCTTCCCATTTTTCATTTGCAATCTTTGGTGCTCCTAAAACTAAAAGGGTGCTACCTTTATGCATCTTTAAAATCAACTCTTCACGAATCGCTTTTATTCCATGAAATCCCTCATAAATTTCTGCCACTTTTTTATGGGATGCAGTTGCCCGCTCCAACAATAATTGCGGAAGAATCTGTTCAACCTGTTTTTTTGCAGTTAATAATTCATCTTCTTGTTTTCGTAAATATTCAATGATCATTTTTGGGTCATTTGCGGTAAAATATTTTGTGCCATTTTTAATGATATAGCCTGCTAAACCTTTTCCAATTAATTTTTCAAGAATATCATAAATTTTTGATTTTGAAACTTTACTCTCAGAAACAATGGGGCTGATAGTCGTCTCACCAAGTTTATTCAGCGCTAAATATACTTTGATCTCTCCTCTTGTTAATCCGATCTTTTCAAGAATCGTTTCGTCCATTGTCTTGTTAATCAGTACTTATTTATTAACTTTTCTAAAGTGTCCCCGTAAGAGGGGGGTTTTATTATTATACTCAATGCAACGCAGTTACTACTGTTAAGATGTATTTGTGTGGATGGGGTGATTAATGATGGAAACGACAGCAGATGGAGTGGTTCATGTGGATAAAGAAGAATTTATGCAATTATGGCAAAGCATATTCATGAGTACAGATAACCTTCTTCAATTATGTAATACTGAATTATATCACCTATTTCCAGAAGGAGCATTAAACACTCGTGTTCAATTACGAGATGGAACAACAGTGCGGTATGTAAATCTTGATAATGCAGCAACTACAATTCCATTATTATCAGTGCTTGAAAGAATAGCAGCAGAATTTGATACCTATGGCAGTGTTCATCGAGGAGCTGGTCAGAAATCAAAAAAGACTACAGAGCATTATGAAGCTGCACGAAGAACGATTGCTGATTTTTTGCATGCATCAACTGAAAATTATATCTTTTTTACAAAAAATACGACTGAATCAATAAATCTTGCTGCAACAGTATGGTCGCAAAAATCAGGGAAGATTTTAGTCTCTGATAGTGAGCATTCTTCTAATTTATTGCCATGGCTCCAAAACGAAGGCAAAGAAAATATATTGCAGTATAAAACAAATCAAGACGGTACAATTGATATTGCAGCAATTGAAAAAATGTTTCAAGCAAATAGTGATATTAAATTGCTTGCAATAACAGGAAGTTCAAATATTACAGGGTACAAACCAGATATTTATGCAATTGCAGAGCTTGCGCATAAATATGGTGCAAAAATATTTGTTGATGCCTGTCAATTATTACAGCATAAGCAGCTTGATGTTTTGCCGGATACTGATTCAAGGCATATTGATTTTGTTGCTTTTTCAGGTCACAAAATGTACGCGCCATTTGGAATAGGAATTCTCGTTGGGCCAAAGCAGTTCTTTGATTCTTCAACGCCTTATCAAATTGGCGGTGGTAATCTTCCGTATATAACAGGAGAATTAGAAATATTGCGCTATAATACTGTGCAGACATTTGATCCAGGCACGCCAAATGCAATTGGTGCAATTGCGCTTGCAGAATCGATCACAACACTACAGCAATTAGGACTTGAGAAAATAGCTGATTACGAGCATAGTCTAGTCGAGAAAGCATTTGATGCATTGCAGACTATTGATGGTGTAACAATCTATGTTCAAAAAGAACATCTCGGAACAGTGCTTCCTTTTGATATTGAAGGTTTTCATTCAAAATTGACTGCAGAAATTCTTGCGCAAGAATATGGGATTGGAACAAGAGCAGGAAGCTTTTGCACCTATGAACTAATTCGAAAGCTAAAAGGAATTTCTCGAGAGCAAGATCAAGAAATTGCGCAAGAAGTTCGGCAAGGAATAACGAAAAATATCCCAGCAGTTGTGCGTGCAAGTTTTGCTCTTTCAAATAATTATGAAGATCTCAGAAGATTTATTGCAGCAGTGCATGATATTTCAAAAAATGGTGCAGAGTATTATTTACCAAAATACGAGCAAAAAATAGATGGTAGCTGGGATGCAAAGGTGAACTAAGATGACAAACGTACAACCAGGCGATTTGAATTATGATCATTATGAAATGCAAAAATACGATAATGATATTGTACGGTCGATTCCAGGGCATACAGAACTGCATTTAGCTCTTGGATATATCATCAAGAGAGATTTTGGCAAAAGTAATGGTAGCATACTCGAATTAGGAATAGGTACAGGATTGACAGCAGAAATAATTCTTCAAAATTGTTATGCTCAAAAATATATTGGAATTGATTTTTCAGAGCAGATGTTACAGGGAGCTAAACAAAGACTGCAGGATAAAGGAGGTGATAATAGCATTGAATATATTGCAGCAGACTATGCACAGATTAATCTTCCGCAAAATAATGATCTCATTGTTTCTGTCATAGGTATCCACCATCAAGAAACAGATGCAGAAAAAGAAGAATTATTTGCAAAAATATATAATGCTTTGCAGCCAAATGGGGCTTTTCTGTTCGGAGATCTTGTTACCTTTCGTAATAAAGAAGAAGCTGCATTGAATGAAGCTCTCCATTTTCATCATCTTGTTGAAAATGCAATTGATGATAAATCCCTCAAAGAGTGGGCATATCATCATAAATTTTTAAATAAATTAGCTGCCCTTGAAGATCAAATTGATTGGCTGAAGGAAGTAGGATTCAAAAAAGTAGAATTAATCTATCGAGAATTCAATACTGCATTGATTTATGCAAGGAAATAGATAAATAATAATAAAATTAATTATTATTATTATTATTATTATTATTATTTTTAACTTTTTTTCAATTTTTAGTCTTTTCCAAATCATAGTTTTTTCTGAATAGTAGGTGTATCCCCTGATAAGGGGGGCTATATTTATATACTTCATTTGCAAGATAACTACTAATAAGATGTAACAAATTGGCAAAGATAATGGGGTGAAAAACATGGGAGCAAATCAAACTGAAAATCAATTACAGAATCAATCGCAAAATGCACTCTATATCGATCCAGTTTTAACACAGTATCTTCAGAAAAATTGCAATCTTTTCAAAGATGCTGACTTGATTCAGCAATTATGGCTTAACAGGGAGCATAATTTACACCTCTGGATGTAAATCATCAAAGCATAAACTAACAATATGGATTAAAATATTTAACAAAAAATCAAACAAAGGTGAACGAAATGTCATTCAAACAATTACTGGGATTAGAGAACACAAACTTAACTGATCTGGAAATAATGGACAAGTTTAGTGAAGCGCAAAGAAACAAAAAAGGACTTTTATCTTTGCAAGATAATGACGGAAAGACAATAACTCTCGTCATAAAACAATGCCCTTATTTTGAATGTGGTATAATGGATGGATTAGCATAAATCATTATTATTATTATTATTATTATTATTACGAGGGGGGATAAAAATGGTTGAAAGTAAAAAATTGGAATTATTAGTTATTGAGGACAATCCAAAGCATTTGGCTGATGCAAAAGCAGTTAGTGAGCAATACCAAGGAATTACATTTACTTTTGCAAGCACACTGAGTGAAGTAAAGGGATTGCTTGAACAAAAAACATACGATGCTGTTGTGTCTGATATTTTCTTCCCTGATAGAGAGGGGGAAGTACCTGATGACTTAGTAGCTGCTGGAGTTATTGTTGCATATCTCTTATTGGAAGATACACAAACACCGTTTGTCTATAATACAGCTGGAAATCATCATGGTAAAGCTTATCAACATTTTCAAGGGGCATTATATTATCAATTAAGAAATTTTGATCATTCAGAAAACTGGGCTCGAAAAAATTCAGGAAAAATTATTGAAGCTTATCCTGAAGATTCCAGTACTGAAAAAGATACGAAACAATGGAGTGCTGCAATTAATTATGCAATAATCCTTGCAAGATCAACCGAGCAAAGTGATATTGTGACTAGAGAAATCGATGCATTCCTACCTTTTGCTTCATATGGAGATTATGGGGGATTAACTCAAACCATGAGACATGCGCTTGATGAATCAATTCCAGTTGAGGGATATCATAGAGCAGATAAAACATCTGTTCCAACTTTAGAATTCATTCGTTCAACTATTTCAGAATATATAATTAAGTAACTCATTTGTGGAGGGGAGAATAATGGTTGAAAAAACAACTGAAAAAAGAACATCATTAGTGGAATTATTAGCTGAGAAAAAACCAGCAATTGTTTCCTTAGAACCATCAGATAGTTCTGGATGGGGATTAAGTAGTTCACTTGTTATTGCGGAAGCGTGTTATGACGCTGGTGCAAGAGTCAGCAATGTACGAGTTGAACCTGATCTTTATATTATCCCAGCTTGTGGCTGTTGCGATCCGGATTTTGATGATGCAATTATAACAATTGCAACACTCTTAGGACCAACTGCAATCTCTGAGGGAGTTGTACGATATAACCGTGGTGCTGACAGAAGCATATACAAACCTGAAGTTGATCCAGCAAAGATTGTTGCTGCATATAAATCAGATGATGGACTAAGTAAGTGGTCTCTTCAGGAATTATTAGAAGAAGATAAAATATCATTAAGGCATACTTACGAAAGTCTGATTAAAACAGAAGTGCATTTTGCATTAAAGCCTGAAGCTGCAGCAGATATTGTTGGCATCTTACAACGCTATGTGCGAATGCCGCGAGAGGAAATGCCTGATTTATATTAATCTTTTTTATGTTAGATTTTTTTTGTTATTCGATCTATTATTTTCAAGTAATAATGATTTGGATAGTGGGGGGGAACAAAATGGTAGATAAATATATTTTGAAAGAATATGGAACATTTAACAAAATTGCAGGTGGAATTCTTGCTGCTGATATTGCAGGAATTGCAATACGGAAAGCGATGGCAGTAACAGAAAGACATGGCTATTATTATCTTGGACCTGATGGAAGTGTAACTCTTGAAGGGGCGCTTATGACTGGAACACTTATTATGGGATTTGGTTTAGTCACTATGGTGAATGAAATTCCGTTTAGTTATGGTGATCAACCAAGCTATAGAGGGGCATGTTTCGACAATTCTGTACTTGGTTTAAGCACAGGTGTAGGAATGGCATATCTTGCAATTCAAGCAGGAGAATATTTATCACAATTTTTTTAAATTTTATTTTTATTTTATTTTCAATTGTTTCAACTATTATTTGTCGCATTCTGAAGTACGACATAAATATTTAAACTCAGAGCATGATAATAACTATTAAGTAATAATAATGGGAGTAGTGAGGGGAATAAAATGGCAGATGGAAAAGTAATCGATCCGGAGATGGAGCAAAAATTAACTTCATTAGATATGATCGTCGGAGGAATTGCAGTATCAGCAATAGCTATTTCATTTGCATACGGTTATTCTCGTGGAATGGGTGTATTTGTTGGTAATTTTGAATTCACAGTTAAAGATACAACAGACGTATTAGCAATAGCAACTACAGCAGTTTCGACAATCCCTGGTTTTCGAGCAGGAGCTAGTATTGCAACTCGTATTGATCAGAAAACGTATACAATAATGAATCATGATTATGATGTAAAAAAAGAAGGTTGTTATGTGATGACACGGGGAGAACAAGATTTTGTTAGTTTTGGTGTTATGGGAGTAGGTTCAATCATAGGACCATTACTTTGTTATGGTGCAGCAATGCTTGGGGATTATTTAGGGAGATTATAATGGGGGGATAATCATGAGCTTAGAAAAAATTATAAAAGGTACAATGGTAATAGCAAGTATTATTGGAGTTTTTATATTTGGTAGTGGATGCGAGAGATATGATCCAATTCCCTATGGTTCTTCTGATGATTCAACAACATCATCAGTAGTTGATAAATCTTTTAAAGCTCCTGTTAATCCTATTGCTGTATTAGATAGTGCAACAAAACCTATTGCTGATGAAAAAGATATTGCAGCAATTGAAAAAGAACTTTCTTCAGAGTATGGCACTAAATATGATGGTGGTGGTTATGTATATATTCCCACTCTTCTGTGGCCACCGGGGCCATTTACTGTTTCTGAGCTGCGTCTTCTTCGGGGAGATTTTGGTGGTGCAAAAATGAGTCAAAGTCAAATTGCTGAATATATTGGACTAGAAAGAGATGACTTTGGAAAGTATTTTTACGAAAAGCATTATCTCCATGCTGCCATAATTCGTCAGCTTTTTGATAAAGGGATTGATTATGTAAAGGTAGAATCATATATAGAATCATATAGAGATGAACGATTTACACAAAGTGATGTGTTTATTATGCTTGGACTAAAATCAGATGAAAAGATTGCTGAGCACCCTGCAAAACTAATTGGTAAACAAATTATCCCTCCTGATATTGCCCATAGCTACAAATATTACGCTTTTTTTGATGAATATAGAGGGTATACTCCTGAAGATATACGTATTCTTTTTGATAACGGTATTGATGCTGCAACTGCAAATATTTATTTTGACGAGAATATTCCATTAACTGGAAAAGATATTGTAGAATTAAAAAAAACTCTAAGAATATCTCCTGAAAGAACTATTGCTCTATTGAAAGAATATAAATCAGTTATTATAGCTGAAAGAAGAAGCTATATTTTAAGAGCAGATTCTTATCAAGATGCATTAAAAGCTGAATTTTCAGATAAAGTAGTTGCATTTTCACATGCATTGAAAGACATTGTTATAGCTGAGATTCCTTTTTCTCAGCTAAAGCATTATGATAAACAATTTAGTTTAACTTCAAAAGTAATGCTCTATGAATCAGCAATTAAACCATTGGTAGCAAACAGAGATATTCCTAAATATAGAGCAATGGTAACTGACTATCTCAAATAATTTTTTTAAATTTTTATCTATTTATTATTTCTTTTTCACAAGTCCAACTGCTCGATAAACAGCTAATATCCCATATTCTAGAGCTCTCCCAACTCTTGCAAGAATTGGATCTTTCTTTGGCTGCATTGGTGGTTTTATCTGTACGGTAAAACATCCTGCTTGATTTCCGCCTGAGATATCAGTAAATGCTTTATCACCAACCATTGCAATTTGATAAGATGGAATTGCTGGCATTTGATGGGAAGTAGAATAATCATTGCTCATCTCACGAACTGCAATATCAATGAGGTCGGGATTTGGTTTTTTTAATTTTTTATAATTCAATGGATCAAAAGAAACGAGTTGTTTTCGTCGACCAATATCCTCATAAAAACAGGTATCCTCACCATGATAAATTACTCTTGTAACATAAAGCGGCCCAATTGCATTTTTCTTTCGTTGATATCCGCAAGCAACTTTTACATCATAACCTGCAAATATTCTTCCAAGTTCGTTAAATCGTTCTTCTCCAGAATTTGAGAGAATAACATTCTGTAATCCAGCTGCAATGCTTTGTTCTAATTTTTCTCGTGCAGTTTCATCCAAAGATTTGCCATGATATCCCACCAATGTGCCATCAACATCCCAAATAATTCCTTTAATTCCATTTAGAGCAAGATTATCAATCGAAAGTGCAGCTAGAGAACTGATTGTTTTTTGTGCAACAAGATTCTTCGGACGGATATTTGTTGGAAATCTTTTTAAGAATTGCAAGAAGGTATGGAGATAATCAAATTGTTCGTAGCGTTTTAAATCTGTCATAACTGCAAGAAAAATCATTTGATTTAAAAAGATATTTAACAACATATTTAAAGTAGTTTTACAAAAAAGCATAGTATGAATAAAAAAGCGCAGATTGCATTGTTTCTTATTGCTGGAATTGTCCTTTTTATTATTTTTGTATTCTTATCTGCAATAAAACAGCAGAGCAATACAACTAATGGGTTAAACAGCAATCAAAATAATCCAATTGAAATTCAAGCTCAATTTCATACAGAAAGCAAACTCACAGGATATATTGATTCATGTTTAAAACAAACAACAGAGCAGGCAATTCTTAGTAACGGATTGCATGGCGGCTATTTTAATCTTCCAAAAGAATCTACAAGTGATTTGCAAGAAAATATTCCTTATTATTCTCAAAATAATAATGTTTTAAATAACAATCCTCAAAAAATTAATTTTCTTTATCCATCAGATGAAATACTCTTGAAACAAATCAGTTCTTATGTTGATTCCCTGCTGCCAATTTGCTTGAATAATTTTATTCAATTTAAAGAACAAGGTTATTTAATAAAAATAAATCAACAAATGCCATCAACTACAAACGCAATATTCTCTGCAGATGGATTAATAATAAAAACAAATTTACCAATCACAATTACAAAAGAATCGACAAAAGAATCAGCGCAAATCCAATTAGCTAATTTTATGGTAGAACTGCCTGCAAAAGATTTGCATACAAATTTTAAATTAGCAAAAATAATTGCTGAGACAATGGAGCAGAAAGAAATATGCTACACTTGTTTTTCCAAAATTGCAGAGCAGAATAACATCTCAGTAAATATAATTCATCTGCAGAATAATGTTTATCTTTTTGAATTAATTAATACAGATTATAAAATCAATGATGAGCAATATAAATTACGATTTGGTGTCAAATATGAATAAAGTAACTTTTACACTCAAAAAATCATTATCATTTATTTTTTTAGTTCTAATCTTGCTCAGTCCATTAGCAGTAGCGCAAGATGATCCTACAAAATTTGATCCAAATAATCCTGCTCTTTTCGACTATCAGAACGGTGATTATACGACGATTGATTGGAGTAAAGTTCTCTGGTCAAGAATTCCTCTCGAAAAAATTGCAGAAATCCCTGCAAAAGAACTGCAATATCAGCAATTAAGTAATGAGCAAAGATTAGCAATGACTTCTTTACAGATTGAAGAGACTCTTGAATTAATTGGCAACTTAGCAGCTGACGTTTCTCAAGATGCAATGCGAGAAGCAATCAAAAGAAAGAAAGATGTTTTAATTAAAGAATTAGGAAGTAGTGCAAAAATAAAAAATAATATTTTTACAACAGAAAAAGGTGCATTTGATTTTGCAGAAAAATTAGGCTGGGAAATCAAAGTAGACAAAGATGGTATTATTCACGTTGTTAATCCAAAAGAAATAAAAGAGTTAGCAGTTTCAAAAAAAGATATTTTTACAATCAGTGATCAAATAACGCTTCATTCAAAGCAAGGATCAACTGCAAAAGTAAATGGTATTAGTTTTAAAGATGGTCAAGCGTATGTTAAGCAAGGAACTACTGCTAGAGTCAATGATTATGAAATAATTGCAGACAAAAATCCAATCAATATTTATTTTCACACATTTGTAAAATCAAATGGTAATTATGTGGCAATTTCTGATCTTGGATTAGACATTGGAACGACAAAAGCAGGAGAAGTAAAAGTAAAAATATTGCCAGGCAATAAATTATTCTCAACAGTAAAGTGGGATTATTCTACTAATCCGCCAACAGTAATCCCAAGTCAGCATGACACATTAACAATAACTGCTGAAAATGGCGATAGCATACAAGTATTATCACGAATTGATGAAGGAAAAACTCCACTCATAAATCATCATGATGGTAATGGTCAGACAACTATTGAATCAGGAAGAATGAATTTTAGGATTGATAAAGGCAAATTATTAATTACTCCTCCGAAAGCATTCGAGGGAAGTTCAGGTCCAATTGATATGCATAATAGCGTTGCTTTTGAACTTACTTCAGATAGCAAACAAATGGATAATAATATTCTCAGAACAAGTTCTTCAAATAGATTTATCTTATTAAATCAAGGAAAGAAAATTGCAAGCAATAACATGGATTTAGACGTTTCAAATACAATTGAAGCAAATATGATGAAAAGTATTAAAGATTTAACTGCAAAATACCCTGCAATTAAATTTGACTTTGCTCATGATCGTGATGATGGTTTATCTACTCCTGAAGATTATGAAGATATCACTGCAAATATGGCGCAAGTTGTAAATCAATGGTTAAAAGATAAGCCAGGAATTGAGAATTATATTCATGCTATCAATTTTGGTACAGAAAATACTGCTGTAGGTTCTCTTTTTGATATGGGCGTAGGTGAGAGATTAATTGAGCAAGCAGGAATTGAAACAATAAGAGAAGAAAATAATGCTTTTGATATACTTAATCATGAATTTATTCATGTTCTTGATTTTATTATTGAGAATAAAGAGCATATATTGCAAAATGCACAACCAAACGCAGAAGCACAAAATTCAAACGAAGAATTACATCAAAAATATTTAAAGTATAGTATTTCTTTTGCAAAAACAGTGTATACTGATAGCAAATTTACTGAATTAATCAATAAATTAACTGATCTACAAGAACAAAACAAATTGCAAGAACCAAATCAAGAAAGGGATTTCAATTATAAGGCTTTGTACATTGATAATAAAGATAATGATGGATACATTGAACTTAAGGCCGATGTATTAAGACAATTAGAGCAAGATATTAAAGATTTAGATAAATCAAATAATCCTTTAATAAAACAAAAAGCACAAACTTTATTATCTCAATTCCAAACAATTGTTAAGGAAAAAGGACTATATACTCATTCTTTAAACCCAATAGAATTATCAGCAACCTATTCAGAATTACCACCTGAAAAAGCAAAATTGCATCCAGAACTAGCCCAATTAGAATATGATCGAGTTATGAGTATTAATCCCCCTAGCTGGTTCAAGCAAAAAGCAGAACAGCGATATTATGTAATTATGGGTGATTCTTGTAAAATAAAACCTTGTGGACCATGTTTATTGTATACGCTTCTTTGTAAAAAATAATTAAAAATAAGAATTATTCAATCACTTTTCGACATATTTTTATACCCCAATATAATCTCATATTTTTAAGTCAAAAATATTAACAAAAACAATATCGAGGTGATCGAGTGGAGCAAGTTACAGCAGTAGCAAAAAAATACACAAAAAATCATGATTGCAATGCAATTATCATTCCAGTTTTTAGTGATGAAAAGGATGATCAATTATTTCAAGATTACAATGAACTTCTCGGAAAATCATTGCAGCAAACCTTGGATGAAAACAAATTTTTGAGAGAAGAAGATACATTTACTCTATTTTACACCAATAAAAAAACAAAAGCAAAACTCATCGCTCTCGTTGGCTTAGGGAAAAAAGCAGACTTATCACTTGAAAAACTGAGGCAATTGGGAGGAAAATCTTATTCTTATTTTGCAAGCAAAGATGTGCAGTCCGTTGCTTTGCCATTAATTAAAGTTGATAAGCTCAAAGACACGGATTTAGTAACAACAGAAAAAATTGCAAAAACATTAACAGAAGGGTTTCTCTTGGCAGCGTACGATTACGATCGTTTCAAATCAAAAAAAGACGACAAAGAAAACAAAGATAAAACAGAAAATAAAAACAATAAAGAAACAAAAAAAAAAATCAACACACTCCAAGTTTTAGCAATGAGCGATAGCGAAATTGCTAAAATTTCCCAAGTAATTACATTTGCAATAACAGTTGTTACAAATGTTAATCTTGTTAGGGATTTAATCAATGGCCCACCAAGTGTCGTTGTTCCAGAAACAATGGCAATGGTAGCAAAAAAAGAATTAACAAATAAGCCATTTACAAAAGTAACCATTTTTGATAAAAAACAGTTGGAAAAAATGAATATGCAATGTATTCTTGGTGTTTGTTCAGGAAGTGTTAACGAGCCAAGATTATTGCAATTAGAATATTCCCCGCCAAAAGCAAATAAAACAATTGCAATCGTCGGCAAAGGAGTTACATTTGATTCAGGTGGGATCAATCTAAAACCAACTGGTTACATCGAAACAATGAAAGATGATATGTCAGGCGCTGCTCTGGTAATTGCTCTTGTAAAAACAGCAGCAGAATTAAAACTGCCAATAAAAATAATTGGCTTAGCCCCTTGCGTCGAAAACATGCCATCAGGTTCAGCAATAAAACCTGGTGATGTGTTAATTTCAGCATCTGGAAAAACAATTGAAGTTGGCAACACTGACGCAGAAGGAAGATTAATTCTTGCAGATGCATTACATTATGCAACTTCATTTAAGCCAGATTACATTATTGATTTAGCAACATTAACAGGAGCATGCGTTGTTGCTCTTGGGAGTTTATGCAGTGCAATCATGTCAAAAGATGAGTTATTAAAATCAGCAATGATGAAAGCAAGCAAAGAAACAAATGAAAAAGTATGGGAGCTTCCTCTTATTGAAGAATATAGAGACGATATTAAATCAGATATTGCAGATCTTAAAAACATCGGCGCTGGAAAAGGAGAAGCAGGTTCAATCACAGCAGGACTCTTTTTATCAGAATTTGTCGGCGATTACAAATGGATGCACATCGACATTGCAGGTCCAGTCTGGACGTATAAAGGCAGTGCATACACACAGAAAGGTGCAACAGGTTATGGCTTGCGATTATTAACACAATTTTTAATCGATTTAAAATAAAAAGGTGATAGTAATGTTAAAAATAGGCGACAAAGCTCCAGATTTTGAAGCAAACGATACAAATGGAAAAGCAATAAAATTATCTGATTTCAAGGGAAAGACAGTTATCTTATATTTTTATCCAAAAGATGACACGCCTGGTTGTACTGTCGAAGCATGTTCTTTTCGGGATGATTTTGCATTATTCAAAAAGAAAAATACAATTATTCTTGGCGTCAGCATGGACGATCAAAAAAGTCATAAAAAATTCACAGATAAATATAACCTGCCATTCCCTCTCCTCACTGACAACGACCATAAAATCTGCGATCTTTATTCAGCATATGGCGAAAAATCAATGTATGGCAGAAAATATATGGGCATAATGCGAACAACATTTATTATTGACAAAGAAGGAATCATCAAATCTATCTTTGAAAAAGTAAGCGTCAGTGGTCATAGCAAAGAGTTATTGGAAAAAGTTTAGTTTTTATTAATTCTTTTTTTATGTTTTAAACAATAGCATTCTCCAAAAACAATCACAAGTAATTTAAACACTGTTATTCTCTTTCCGTCTAATGGCAGATTATAGCGATAGAATCAAAGAATTAGAAGAAGAAATCAAAAACACGCAATACAATAAGAGGACACAGCATCACGTTGGTTTAGTTAAAGCAAAAATTGCCGTCCTAAAAGAAAAAGAAGTTGCACGGTCAAGTTCTGGCGGTAAAGGTCAAGGTTATTCAGTACGAAAAACAGGTGATGCAACTGTTATTCTTATAGGATTTCCTTCTGCAGGAAAATCAACATTATTAAATGGAATTACGAATGCAAATTCTCCTGTTGGTGCTTATGAGTTTACAACATTGGATGTTATACCAGGAGTTTTAGAATATAAAGATGCAAAAATCCAAGTTCTGGACGTTCCAGGAATATTAAAAGGAGCAGCAATTGGCAAAGGAAGAGGAAAAGAAGTTCTTGCAGTTATTCAAAGCGCAGATTTAGTTATTTTTGTTGCTGATGTTCTGCGTCCAAACGCTCTTCCTGTTTTGCAAAAGGAAGTATATGATGCGCACATTCGATTAAATCAGCGAAAGCCAGATGTCAAAATAAAAAAAACATCTCGTGGCGGCATTCGCATTGGAAAAACAGTAAAATTAACTCATTTAACAGATGAAACAATCAAATCAATTTTACAGGAATTCAGATTAAATAATGCTGATGTTGTTATTCGAACAGATATTACGCCAGATCAATTGATTGATATTATTGAAGGCAATAAAAAATACATTCCAGGAATTACATTACTCAATAAGATGGATATGGTTCCAGAAGAGCAATTACAAAAGCTCAAGAATGAAATGCATCCTGATCTTTTTATCTCAGCAGAAAAAAAAATAAACCTTGACGCATTAAAGGATTTAATTTTCAATCGCTTGGGATTCATCAGAATTTATTGTAAAGAAATTCGAAACAAAGCAGATCTCGATGTTCCTTTAATCATGCAAAAAGGTTCAACACTAAGAGACATGTGTTCAAAGCTCCACAAAGACTTTATCAGCAAATTCCATTTCGCAAGAATCTGGGGAAAATCAGTAAAATTCGACGGCCAAAAAGTACTAAAGTTAGAGCATCAAATACTCGATAAAGATATTGTAGAATTGCATTTAAAATAAACTAAAAAATTATTCATGAGTTTACGAATGAATAATTTTTAGAATTGATAAACATCAAGATCAACAGGCACAAAAACTTCTCCTTTAAAATACTTTTTTGCTTCACTTAGATATTTTTTCTTCCGTGTTTTCAATGTTGTATCTTCCATATGAAAAAAAACAAGTTTCTTTGCATTAATCTTGGTTGCAAGCTCTGCTGCTTCTTTTACAGTGCCATGATTCTTTTCATGAGGTTTAAATTTATCTTTGTCAGTATCAAGACAAAAAGCTTCATGGATTAAAACATCACAATTAGTAATCAATTGTTTATAATTTTCTCTAACTGGTTCATCTCCTGGAAATGCCAAGCTTTTCTTGTCTCCAAATTCAATTTTACAGCCAAATTCTGGACTCTTATTTGATTGAGTATCAAAGAATGTTATTTGCCATTTACCAAGTTTATAATTCATTCTATCTTTGAGGATTACAAATTCCAAAAATGGTTTTGCATTTTCATAATATTTTTTCGCAGTATACAAAAATAATGAATCAATTGCATTTTTTACCTCTGATGAGCAGAATATTCTCATTTTCTCTTTATTTTTATGTAATATTTTTGTCAATGCTCTTACAAGTGGAACAATCCCTAGAATATGGTCAGAATCATAATGAGTGATAAAAATATTTTTTATTGTTGAAATATCTTTTTTCGCTTTATTAAATTGGCAGAGAATTTCATGCCCTCCTGAGCAATCAAAAAGAATATTAGTATTTCCTTCCTCTAAAAGAAGAGAACTGCTACATGATGCAATTGGCATCCCATGGCCAGTTCCTAAAAATGTTAATTGTCGCATAATAATATTATTATAACTCAGGATATAAATAACTTACTACGAAATCATCCTTCTAGCCAATCCAAACTTTCTTGAATCACACCATCCATCTCTCCACAATAGCCATGATTGCAATAATCAACGGCAATAAACTTCTTTGGTTCTTTTGCAATTGCAAAGCTCGCTTGTGCACTTTTGATGGGGATTGTAGTATCCTTCGTGCTATGAATAAACACAATTCTTCTTCCATTTAATTTATCAAAATAATTATCGGGATCGATAGTTAAATAAAACTTTTTTTCAGCAGAATCTTGCAGGAGTATCGTTTGATACCCACTGCTTGAAATAATTAAAAAGCCTTTGATCGATTGGTCATTATAGCCTGTAATTGTTGCAATTCTCCCGCCCATACTTTCTCCTGCAATAATTATTTTTGTTTGATCAACAAAATCTAATTTTTTAAGGAGAGCAATTGCCTGTAATGCTTCAGAAATTTGTAAATACTGCGTTGTCTCTTTTCCTTCTGCAAATAATTGGTAATCATATTGAAAACTATTCATCTGCGCTTTATTTTCTCCCGTTGCTCGAGTATCAATAGTCATAGCAACATATCCTAAGTTCGCAAGAAGTTGCAATCGATTATGCATTCCTTCTTTTGTCACAGTAGCTCCGGGAAGAATTAACACAGCAGGATATTTTTTAGAATATTTTTCTTGAATCAGATTTGGTTCATAAATAATCGCAGGAACACTGTTCTCTTTCGTCGTATAATTCAGATAATAAATAGTATAATTCTCTGTCTTATTACCCTCAATTAAAACAAAGTGAACATCGTTTGATTCAGAATAATGCAAAAGATTATTACTCAGAGTAAATTCTTTTTGAGAATGAAAATGAAATAATAAAAACAGACTTATCACAAAAACAATTGCAATAACTATTCCAATTACTTTTTTTCTCAGGGCATTCATATTTAAGTTATTACTTGGTTATACTTATATATAAATTTATATAACACCTCTTCTCATCAAGTCCATGGACCCTTATGAAGAACTTGATTTAGATCATCCAGTGCGGCATGAGAAATCAATAGCTGGCATTCCAACATCAAACAAAGAAATTCTCGACTTATGCAAAGCATGGCTTGCAATTACTCTTGCATTTACAATTCTCTTAAACGGAATCACAATCAGCAAAACTACTTTATCAACAGCAATAATTGCTGCAATTGCAGTAGGATCAGGGTTTCTCCTTCACGAATTAATGCATAAGCTCGTCGCACAAAAATATAACTGCTGGGCAGAATTTAGGGCAGATAATATGATGCTTCTCGTTGCAATTGCTTTTTCATTTTTTGGTTTTATTTTTGCAGCACCAGGTGCTGTAATGATCTCAGGTAATATTACACAAGCAAGAAATGGCATTATTAGTTTAGCAGGTCCTTTAACAAATTATATTCTCTCATTACTTTTCTTCCCATTAATTTTTTTGCAAACACCATTGCTCCATTCGCTTGGATTATACGGGTTCATGATCAATTCTTGGCTTGGTTTATTCAATTTAATTCCCTTCGGTAATTTCGACGGCGTTAAAATACTGCATTGGAGTAAATTATATTATGGCTTGATGGTAGGCTTTGGCGTTATTCTATTATTAGTGCAATTGGCATTACCGTATATTAAATACTAAAAACATATAAATATCAATTGTATTCCTTATTTCATGCAAGAGCTTAAACAGAAAGAAATCAAATGCAAGAAATGCAATGTCAACATGAAACGAATGAATGACATGAAGTTTGGTTCAACGCAGTACAAGCAATATAAATGTACAGTCTGCAATACAGTAGAATATCAAATAATAGGTGTTGTTTAATGAATGATCAATTAATGAATAATCAGCAAGTGAATAATCAAGGAATAAACCACAGAATAAACAAAGATGCATTAAACAGTGCAAATTTTGCAATCATCAGCTCTGATTTTATGCAGCAATTGCAGCACCAAAACAATGATTCATTCAATAATCAAAACAATAGCAATCAACATGTTCAATTTGAATTTAATTCAACAATTGAACAGCTTGATTCTTTAATCAAAGCAAGAGACAATTTCTCAGCAATATGTTCAAAATATACCACTGGTTTACATAACCAGTGGAGAATCCACATGCGAATCTTGTAGGTGGTATATTTTTAACATGTTCAAAAACCACAATTATTGACACCAGTGGCATCAAATGAATTATTCAACATGTCACTGGTGTTGAGCGAAGCGAGCACTAGTGGTTTTTGACACTAGCAAAAGGCTCTGTACAGCAATTGAAAGAAATAAACAAAATTATTCAACAGTAAGTTGATCATTTTTATATTCTGTTCAATACCGTTCAATAAGAAAGATTTCTCGCTAAAATCCTCGCTTAACTCATAGTATTCTCTCTGTGAACGAAGTGAACAGGAGAATACTAAAACACCCAAAGGTTTATATACATGGGTTAAGATATTACTTAAATTATGGGTCAACAGGAAGTCTACAATTTTTTAAAAGATAATAAGGGTAAATGGTTCACATCAAAGCAAATCAGTGAAAACATTAATGTTTCTATAGGCAGTGTAACAATGAGTCTCAAAAAACTGCGAAAATCAAACTTAGTCAAGTACAGAAATACCGGCAAAAGAAACGAATTCCAGTATATGTACAAGTAAAGTAGATGTACAACTAAAAATCAGCATTTAATCACAATTAATGGTACAAACATTTCTTCTTTGCTAACGCCACCATGAGTCCCTAAATGAAAGCTTCTTTCTTCGCCAAGCAATTCATCAAGAATAACATAATTTTCTTTCATTACCAGTACATAATCGCCAATCCTATCCAGTAACTTATCATGCATCATTCCAAGTCCATACCAATTCTTCTGAACTAATTCTGTTGATTTAAACAACCAGCACTGTTTTGAAAAATGTTTATGAACATATTGTTCAAATGCTTTTTCTTTTCCAGCGCGAACATAACAGTATGCAGCCCTTCTTTCACCAGTTAATGGCAGTGCAAGCATCTTTTTAAATTCAGGATGCTCGTCAACAAAAATAGCTTTTTTTTCTGTTGTATTAATCAAACCATGATCTGCAGTAATAATAATCATTGTATTACTTCCTTGCAAATCTGCAACTAATTTCTTCATTTTTTTATCTAATTGCTGAAAATGATGGTAAACATTCTTCTTATCTTGAGTGCCATAATGATGGCAGAGAGAATCAAAATATGGCCAATAAGCATAAATAAACTTTTTGCGTGTATTAATTGAAACAGTCTTTTTCATTGCAGAAAAGAATTGATTCAGTGTGTTATAACCAATTCTTTTTGCTTTTGACGCAAGAGTAACAGAATAATCTGAATTAATAATGTTATTTGCAGTAATAATATACTTTGCAACATGTATCTTCTCAAAAATTGATTGTTGAGTAAATATTTTTCGAGGATCAACATTTGTTCTGCTAAAAGCAACGCCACCAATTCTTGGAGTAAATGGCAAAATTGCAGTAACAATACCGATCTCTCGCAAATACATATACCATCCTGTTAATCCATGTTGCTGGGGAGCAACACCGGTATTTAACGTCGTAATCGCAGCAGCAGTAGTCGAAGGAAAAACAGAAGTTATTTTTCCTCGTAAATGTTCAGCAAAAATACTTTTTTTGCCATATCTTTGTAGATATTCATAACCAAATCCATCGACAATTAGAAATATCACATTTTTTGCCTGTGTAATTTCTTCAGCAGGTAATTCTTGCAATTGTTTGTAATCACTTACAGTATTGCTTCTATTTTTTTTTGAATCATAGCTTTGCAGAATTGATTGCATCAAATTTACAATACTACCATTTTTATAGTTAGGAAGTTGCATAATGCTCTTTTATAGTTGAGTATTTAAAAATCTTTCTTGTATTTTCTGAGTATTATCTCCAACTGATTTGGATTTATACAAAGTAATCCCTGCATTCCAATTTCCTTTGCAGCTGCAACATTTATTGGATTATCATCAATAAACAAACATTCTTGAGCAGAAATATTAATCCTATCGACAACAAACAGGAATGCTTTGGATGATGGTTTTTGACAGCCAATTTCGCTCGAAAAAAAAAGAAAATCAAAACAGCTCAGATCATTAGTTTCTCGAATAAAATCAGTTTTAAATTTCATTTGATTTGAAAGAATACAGAGAATATATTTATCTTGTAATCTTTTAATTATTTCTTTATTTCGCATTTCAGGAAGAAGAAGCATTGCTTTTTTAATCTCCTCAAAAGGAATTTTAAATTTTTGATTAATTTTTTCAAGAAATAGCTGATAATCATTGCTTTCAGAACAGAGTGGTTCATATTGTTGTATTATTTTTTTAATTTCAAGCGCATTGCACTGATATTTTTCAGCCAGATAATTTGCAGCACTTTCAGTATCAGCCTCTGCCAATACTCCTCCCCAATCAAAAATTATTGCTTTAATCATGTTCTCAACAAGTTAATTATTTAATAAACTCCTCGATAAATCTTTCTTTCGGAATGCTCTCAATTCTTTCGCAAAGATCAACTGCTTCTTGATGTCGTGCATTTTGTCGTTCTTCATTCTGAATATTAAAATGATAAAACCTCCAAATGGAAATAACAGCAGCAGCATATGCAGTATATGGTTGAATTAATCTTTTTTCATGTTCAGGTATTGAATACTCGTGTCCATATCCTTTTAATAATGCACGTATTCGTTTCCCATCAAAATTATCTTTTTCATCTCTGCATGCCCCAATGATTGTCATACCAATATCAAACATTCTTGGCAGAATGCACGCACTTTCAAAATCAAGGAATGATCGTAATTTTCCATCTAAAAAAAGCACATTATCAGCCCAAAGATCGCCATGCACAAGTCCCCATTCAATATTATCCGGAAGATTTTCTCTCTGATTAAAATAATCTTTTTTCTTCAAAAACCATTGCACATACGGATGATCGCTTTTCATAATTTTTTCATGATATGCTTGAAATCCATAAGGATGTTGATATGATAAAAACTCAGCTACTTTAAAATGCATCAAATAATTGTATTTATTAATAAATCCATGCAAACTTCGCATTGTCATTCCAATATGTTCCAATTGTTCAGCATCAAGTTGTGCAATTGTTTCTCCTTCAATATAACCTGTAAGAATTACAGGTTTTCCTTTCAACAGTACAACTTTCTCAAGGTCATCTGTGTTATGACCCTCTCTATTTTCATCTTTTTTAAAAGGACTGCTATACTCAGGTGAGCAATAATATGGCACAAGAGGCGGTGGCACTTCTGTACAAAAACCACTTTTTCTTAGAAAATACAAAAGCTTAATCTGTTTTCCAACCTGCTCAATCGATTGATCATCACAAATGCGAAGCATATACTTACTGCCATGTTCTGTTTCAACCAAATAATTAGAATTACGCAAACCCTGCTTCATTGGTCTGCAGCTTTTAATCTTTTGTCGTGCATATCCAAATTCTTTTTGAAAGAGTTGCTCAATTTCATCTTCTTGTATTTGTGTGTATACTGCCATTGTAAAACTAAAGTAGTTTCACATTATGGATAATATTTTCACAAACATTGCTTAGTGCTAACGCATGTTTGGAATTTTATTAAAAAGAAGATTTATTTTATTTCTTCTGCAACTTCTTTTTTTAGAGGTGTGTACAATAATCCAACAATTAATGTTAGCGGTGAAACTGCTAAACCAGTTACTCCTTCTGAACAATCGTATTCGCAAAGAACGGAATCAATTTGCTCTGCGCTTTTTTTAAATGCTCACGATATGTCATGCGAGAAATTTTCATCACTTTTGCTAAATCTTCAAGGTGTACTTTCTGTGGATACTGATAATAGCCAAATTCCATTGCAAGTTCAAATGCTTTATGCTGTTGTTTTGAAAGTGATGGCATAATTCTTGGGAAGAAAATACTGCTTGGTTTCTCTTTTTGCAGTTTGAGAATCTCAATTTCTCCTGTTTTTTTTGTTTTATTATAAAATGCAATTAACTTCTCTCGATCCCAAGAAGCAAGATGCCAGTATTCATGCTCTTTTTCATGCAGTATTGGTTCAATCAAAAAAAGATCGGGAGTAAAATTACTTGAAACGTGTTTTTTATTTTTTGCAACTTTCGTCAATGTTATCAATTGGTCATTAATATGTTCTATACTGATAACTTGTTTATCCTTTTTCATATCAGCAATGAATTTTGCTTTATTTTCATCTCGACCAATGGGAATTAAAAACGTAGTATAAAATAAATTCTTCTTATCTTCATGCACTCCGAGAACATAGGCAAGTACCTTAAGATCATTATTCTTAATTTTAGAGAGAATAAAGCATTCATGTTTTATTTTAAATTTACCAATCCACATAATAAACTAATAAACAAGCAAGAGTATATAAATTTACCCAACATATGTTTGGTTATTCATTCCTCACATAGGCCGATCAGAATATCCCATAAAATCTTCCTGAACGGTTTTCAATATATTCTGCATAAAGTGTCATAATTTCTAACCCTTTAAATCCGCATTGATAGGGTGATATAATTAATTGCTTTTTTCGAAGATTGCTCAGTACTCTTTCCCATATCTGAAGATGTTTATTTTCAACACCTTCCTTCAGGTGATGGGCATCATAAGTATCAGAAGAAAAATCACTTCTATTGCAGCCGCCTCCACACACATTTATTATGATTCCTTTTTTAGAGGGTAATTGACTATCACTTCTCATAAAATATCCACGTACAGCAGCCATTTTCCGTGGATAAGGTTTGTGATCTGTAACATTCATATAAGCATATTCTTCAATTATCTTTTTTGCTTGATCTACTGCTTCCTCAGAGATTGCCCAATAGGTAAAAGAAACATCTTTTTGAAGAAATATAATCCCTGGTTTATACAGGGTAATCTTTGTTTTACGGTTATATGACGAACATTTCCCTAAAGTAGTTTCATAATATACAGGAACTATCAGATCATCAATTGATAGTTGTTCAATTGGTAATTGTATCTCTCCTGTTGTTTTCTTTTTTTTAATCTCTCTTTGTTTTTTATTGTTTTGTTCAACCATCTCATTAAGAAAAAAACAGTT
>Ga0209515_10001958_pt1 | contig 32756 bp, 28 predicted proteins | sample Subgroupgradi54m_FD_187454 | JGI IMG/M metagenome (GOLD analysis project Ga0209515, IMG submission 187454) | Subsurface groundwater microbial communities from S. Glens Falls, New York, USA - GMW60B uncontaminated upgradient, 5.4 m (SPAdes)... ... | reverse complement strand
GCGGCGATCTCGAAATTCGCCTCACTCGCCCCCTGAGTCTCCCAGGACAGGCGGTGCTGAACTCGCTGGGTGAACGGGACATTGTTTTCACTCATGTGAGCGAGCTTGTCGCCATGGCCGCGCGCGCGACTCCCGGGTCCTTTATGGCTCAATCGACCCAGATCATTGAACTGAAAGCGGTGGAATCGGCCTATCCTCTGTACGGGGCGATCCGACTCGACCCAGCCCAATCGCTTGATGTCCTGCTCCATCCGGATAACAATCGCTGCGGCGGGCACTCCTGTTTTGGCGCGGTAGTACAGGAGTCGCTGCTGATTCGGATGGGCCTATCAGTCGGGGATCGATTGAAGATCGGTCAAGCGACGTTCCTGATCACCGGCCTCGTGCGAACCGAACCGGATCGAATGGCCAATGCCTTCACCTTGGGCCCACGGGTGCTGATTGCGCAGGAAGGATTACTGGCGGCGGAACTGATCAAACCCGGCAGCCGGGTACGAGAACGGTATCTCGTGAAGACATCCCCCGATATGCCGCTGGAGCCGCTGCGCTCCGAGCTACGAGATCGGCTGGAGGCAGAGTCGGCGCGCGTATCCAGCTATCGCACATCCCAGTCGCAGTTGAGGCAATTTCTCGAACAACTCTCCCGCTATCTCGGACTGATCGGCCTCACCGCGCTGTTCATCGGCGGGCTGGGAGTCGGGACCTCAATTCATGCGTTCTTGCGGGACAAGTTGCGGACGATCGCTATCTTGAAAGCGGTCGGCGCTGATTCGGCCACGGTCGTCTCGACCTATGTGGTGCAAGCGATCTTCCTGGGATGTATTGGGAGCCTCGCCGGCATCGTGTTGGGAATTGCGCTTCAACGAGGGCTGCCCCCCCTTGCGGCTACTCTCTTTGCGTCAGACATTCTCGATCAGTTAGGCGTTTCCTCGGAATTGTCATGGTACTCGGTTTGGCCTTTGCTAAAAGGGGCCGCGCTGGGACTGTTGTCGACGCTGCTGTTTACTCTCTGGCCTCTGTTGAAGATTCGAGACATTCACCCCGGTGCGATTTTCCGGCGCGATGCAGAACAGGCGACGGTCGAGCAGGGGACTCCTCGGTCACGATGGTGGGTGAAATGGGGGCTGACTGATCCCTGGAATGTCGGCACGGCAGGAGGAATCATCCTCGGACTCTGCGCGCTCTCAGTCTGGCAAGCCGGTTCGTGGTCGATCGGCTTCTTGTTTATCGGGGCGATGTCTCTCGCCATCACGGTCCTTTTTATCTGTGCGCGGGTGTTCGTACGAGGGCTGGCCTGGGCGCCGCTGCCTCGCGTCCTGAGCCTTCGCTATGCTCTGGGTAATGTCGTACGACCCGGAAGCCAGGCGACGGGGATCATGGTCGCCATCGGCATCGGCGTCATGGCGATTGTCACGGTGTCGCTGGTGGAACAGGCGTTGCTCCAACAAATACAGGAGAATCGTCCGGCGGATGCCCCGACCTTTTTCTTTATCGACATCCAGCCAGACCAAGCGAAGGGGTTCGTGTCGTTGATCGATCGACAGGCCGGCCATGCGCGTCCGGAGCTCATGCCGCTGGTACGTTCGCGGCTCCATGCGGTCAATGGACATGTCGTCACGGTAGAAGAAGGAATGGAGAAAGACGACAAACGTACAGAAGGGAAAGAGGCGCGGGGAAAACAGTGGTATTTCACCCGTGAATATGTCCTGACTTTTCTCGATCGGCTACCGAAAGACAATACGTTGGTCAAGGGGGAATGGTGGAAGCCCGGGCAGGTCTTCTCAACCCCGCAGGTATCAGTGGAAGAAGATGCTGCCACGCATTTAGGCCTCTCGATCGGCTCGACCGTGGAGTTCGATATTCAGGGGGCCACGGTGTCGGCGGAGGTGAGCAGTATCCGCAAAGTCGAGTGGGGAAACTTCTCGACGAACTTCTACATGATCTTGTCCCCAGGCTCGATTGAAGGGGCGCCCTTTACTTATGTGGCCACGGTACGGGTCTCGCCACAAGAAGAGCTGCCGTTGCAGCAAGCGGTCGTCGCCTCATTTCCGAATATCAGCGCCATTCATATCGGCGACGTGCTCGATGGGTTTGCGCGGGTGCTCGATCGTCTTTCGCTGGCGATCAGGGCGGTAGCGCTCTTTTGTGTTGTGGCCGGAGGGCTGGTCATGGCGGCGGCACTCGCAGCGACACGCTACCGGCGTCTCTACGAGTCGGTCATTCTGAAATCGCTCGGCGCGACCCGCAGCTTGATTGCGCGCGCCTTTGCCATGGAGTATGTCCTATTGGGCGCCGTCGCCGGATTGATCGGACTGACCCTCGGGACTGTCTTGTCATGGATCCTAGTGCGGTATGTGTTCGACCTTCCCTGGACCATACACCCACAGGTGCTCGGCATCGGCCTCCTCCTCACGATGTTGCTGACGCTGATCGTGGGATTTGCCAGCACTTACCGGATTCTCGGCCAACGGCCGCTGGCCGTGCTCCGGCACGAATAGGATGCAACCAGACCGGTTGTCTCCTTGCTCGCGCAACGCGTACGTTCTCACCCGCCCACCCCCGGTGCGCCAGGACGCACCGATTACCTCGCAGAAGGCCCTCGCCCGGGCTAATGGCACGTCCCGGGAAATCGATTGCGAAGCAATCGGAGGGTTGGGCGGGTGAACAATATCTGCCCGTGGATGGGCGGATGAGAATGTCGCGCGCAGTGGGAAGACAACTGGCCTGGTTGCTGAGAGGACTGAAGAGGAGAGAAATGAACATCAGGTGGTGTGATCGGGAAGGCGCAGGTCGAGGATGCGGCGGAGGCGTCGTTCCTCTGATCGGAGGAGGCTGGAAAAGCGAAGCCCGATCCCTTCAGCACAATGGGAGCGTACAATGGCGCCATCAACCATGATGGGATTATCGTACTCGGCAGGATGAAACTCCAGCATCACTTGGCATCCCATCGGAATGCGCTGGCTCGTGCGCACGCGGCACCCCCGGAGAGACAAATTGGACAATATCCCTTCGACGACGATGCGCTGGCTGGGATCATGGATGGGGCGAACCTGTGCCGGGTACTGGACTGAGACACGGTCATAATTACGGCGAGGATTGGTCTTGAGCTTGCCGAGGAAGGCTGTAAAGCGATAAGTACAGAGCTGACAACGAAGGGGATAGACGGTCAAAGTGCCGAGGAGCCGATCGGCAACTCCCGAGCGAGGCGCTAATTTTGTTTTCCCAGTCCCGCACTTTGGACAGTTTGGGGTATGCATGGTCTGCCGTCACTTCCGTGAATTGGCTTTGAGCGACAACTGCAGCCTGATCAATTCAGAGGATAGTGTAGCGACATCTCCAGCAAGACCTCAAGCCCCCCCTCTGGGGGGGGCTTGAGGCGAATGGATCACAATCGTACCAGCCTCTCCCTACTCTGAGTATCTCCTTTCACAACCATTTACCGGAAAGGCCGGAGGTACTGACGCAGCACAATTCCGTCCCGTTCCCGCACATTTACCCCAATCCGTAGCTGTTCCAAATACTGTTCCAATGTTTTTCCACCGAGGTCGATCTTGCGTGTGGTGAAAAAGTCCCGCACGTCTCGTTCGAGTTCAGGTGTGGCGAGGCTGACGATCCCGCCGCACATACGGCGTAGTCCTTGCTTGGGGAACAATTGGTCCATCTTCTCCCAATTCGTTTTCAGAAAATCCCAGGCCAATTCTCTGCCATACACATTGTTCAGGATGGCGCTGACGAGAAACGGCGCATCTTGTGTGCGGATTTCCCCGCTGATGGTGCGGGCGAGGGTGCGGGCAAGCAATGCCTTAGGTTGGAACGATGCGAGCGAGAAAAGATAGCGCCGTTCTTCTTGCGGGGTGGCGGCGGTGCGGAACCGTTCGTTAAATTCATCGTACCTGGTTGTGTCGCCCGTATGCGCAAGGATCGCGACGAGCGAGGGAACGATATTGGGGTCAACGGCTGCCGAGTCATTGCGGTACGCCTGATACAGCTCGGCTGCGCGTCGTTGGATGGCCGGATCGTTGCCGAGTTTACCCTGTGAGCCGATCAGTTCACCCCGCAGTTGTTTCGTCAGCTCGCTTTCGCCATTTTTTGGCTCCCAACCCATGTCTGCTACGGCTGAACCGACCCGACCGCGTACGAACGCTTCGAACGCTGGGCGGTCCTCCACGGTGATGATCCGGTTCAGGAAGGAGAAGGAGTCGAGTAACAGGGCCCAGACATTCTTGTCCCGCTCCTCGGTGAAGCGGGCTGTCAGGTCGAGATAGTCCGTGAGGGGCATGAGGCCTGCGACGGTGATGGCCCAGGCGTCGTTGATAAGGTTAAACCGTTCGGTGGCGGCGAGTCTGTCGATGCCGTTCAGTATCCGGTCGAGCAGGTCCGGCGCATAGCGCACACGATAGAAGCCATGGCCTCCCTCGTTGATTAGTATTGACTCCCAATCGTGAGGGAGCGGGACCATCATATTCTTCTCCTTCAGCAACATGCGTGATGTGCCGGCCTTGCCTCCGACGGTGATGCTCATCTGGAGTGGAATCTGCCAGGTACCAGGTGATGAGTGACGAGTGATGAGTGATGGGCTTGGCAGATAGGTGAAGCGCTGTTGAGTGAGCGCGAGTTCTACGCCTTCCCGCAGTTCAGCGGTGATCAACGGATACCCGGGCTGAAAGATCCAGCCGTCCATGAGTTCAGGCACCGGCTGTTTGGCGATCTTCCCCAGCGACACCCAAAGATCGTTCGTGTCTGCGTTCCCATACGCATGTGCGCGCAAGTAGTCGCGGACCCCGTCGCGGAATACTGTGGGACCGATGTGCTGTTCTAACATCCGGAGCACCGATGCGCCCTTTTCATAGGTCAGGACGTCGAACATCGCGTCGGCATCCTTGGGAGCTTGCACCGGATATTCGATCGGTCTGGTGCTATGCAGTCCGTCAACAGAAAAAGCTGCGGCGCGCGAGATGCCGAAACTGTCCCATCGTTTCCATTCCGGCTTCCAGGCGTCGACGGCCAGCATTTCCATGAAGGTGGCGAAGGCTTCGTTCAGCCAGAGCCCGTTCCACCAGGACATGGTCACCAGATCGCCAAACCACATGTGCGCGTTTTCATGCGCGACCACATCGGCCACGCGCTCCAATTCGCCGTGCGTGGCGCTCTGCTGATCGACCAGCAAGGCCGTTTCACGGTAGGTAATCGCGCCCAGGTTTTCCATGGCCCCCGAGGCAAAGTCAGGAATGGCGAGCAGGTCGAGCTTGTCACCGGGGTAGGGAATCCCGTAGTAGCGCTCAAAAAAAGAGAGCGATGCCGCCGCAATGTCTTGACCAAATTTGGCCAGATGTTTTTTCCCAGGTATGGCCCACAAGCGAAGCGGGGTTTTGCCGATCATCACCGGTTCGGTCGGCTCGATCCGACCCACGATGAATGCGACCAGGTAGGTGGACATCTTCATCGTATCGGCGAAATGGACCATCTTTTTCCCGCCAGCCAGTGTTTCCGCTGCAATCGCGCTGTTGGACACCGCGGTGAGCATCGGATCGACAACCAGCGTCGTGGCAAAGACGGCTTTGAAGTCCGGTTCATCCCAGCAGGGGAACGCCCGGCGGGCATCGGTAGCCTCGAACTGTGTCGCAGCCAGGCTGTGAATCGCCCCACCCTCGTCTTTATAGGTACTCCGATAAAACCCGCGGAGCTTGTCGTTAAGTGTGCCGCTGAATATCATCGTCAGCTTCCAAGTGCCAGGCGAGAGAGGCTCGGTGAATGTGAGATGGCAGCGCTGGAGTGCTGCATCCAGCATCATCGTGGCCTGTCTCGCCGGGCCTGAGTCTCCCTCAATCTTCGCTGAGGTGATGTCTAGTTCAATGGCATTGAGGACGATTTCAGAGGTCAGCTGATGGATCGTGAGGGTGATGGTTTCCTCTCCAGCAAAACGTGCAGTAGCCAGGTCCGGCTCCAATCGCAGATCGTAGCGAATCGGGACCACATGTCTTGGAAGCCGGTATGAATCGAGTGTGGCTGGAGAAGAGTCCTGGTTCATATCCTTACCTTTCGGTCGTTCGGTGGCCGCTTGTGCAAAGGAAACGTGGAGCCACGAGTTAAAGAACGGTGTGACTGGAATGGCCAGGAGGAAGCGGCCGTGCTTAATGAAAGCCTGTAGGGTCTGCCGCCTCCTGATCAGTTCAGTCATGTCCTCGTCGCAGGGTGCGACTCAACTCCGGTAGCAGTGCCCACGATGAGTAGGTCTGTTCGTCCGACAAAAAGGCCGGTCTCGACAATGCCGGGAATTTGGTTCAGGGCGATTTCAAGGTTCCGCGGCTGATCGATTCGCGCAAGGTGCACATCCACGATCATGTTGCCTGCTTCGGTTGTGAACGGAACTCCGTTCCGTTCCCTGAGCACTACGCGGCTCTGCGTGAGGGCCTCAATTTCTCGCGCCGTACTTCCCCAGCCGAAGGGGATCACCTCGATTGGGAGGGGGAATGATCCCCCCAGCACCGAGACTCGTTTGGTATGGTCGACCACGACGATGAACTGTTTGGCCGAGGCTGCGACAATCTTCTCCTTCAGGAGTGCGCCGCCCCCGCCCTTGATGAGATTGAAGTCAGGATCGACTTGATCTGCCCCATCGATCGCGACATCGATCACCCAGGCATTATCGGCGTCGATGAGAACAATTCCTTGTTGCTGGGCGAGCATGGCCGTTTCCTTCGACGTGGGCACTCCGCGAAATCTCATGCCCGAACGGATTTTTTCCCCCAGCGCGATGATCATGTGCTTGGCCGTTGAGCCGGTCCCGAGGCCGACGACCATCCCATCGCGGACGTATTCGACGGCTTTCAAGGCTGCGGCTTTCTTCAGACTGTCGAGATCCTGGTTGCGCATCATGACGCGGGGGTATGGGAGAGGGATGCGGCAATGGATGCGGCGCCAAGTAAGGCGGTCTGCTGATTCATAACCACTTTGACTGGAATCGAACTCATCAAGCGTTTGTAGCGACCCTTGTTCGTGAACGACTTCATAAATGTTCCGTCTTTCAGTTTGGCCAGCAGCTTCGGTGCGATGCCGCCACCCACATACACGCCGTTGAGTGCCATGGCCTTCAGGGCAAGATTGCCGGCTTCGGCTCCATAGATGGAGGCGAACAGGTCGAGCGCCTGCTTGGCGATGTCTGCCTGCCCCTTGAGCCCGGCTTCTGCGATCACCGCAGCCGGGTCGCCGGCTTTGATTTGCTCTGAGAGCCACGTCGGCTCATTCTTTTTACTGTCGCGGACATAGTCGTAGATCGCATGCAGGCCGGGGCCGGACAGTACACGTTCATAGCTCACGTGCAGATAATGACTGCGCAGGTGGCGCAGCAATTCAATTTCGTTGTCATTGTTCGGCGCGAAGTCCGCATGCCCCCCTTCCGACTGCATCGGCTGATAGCGCGAACCGTTCCAGAAGAGGATGGATTCGCCTAGTCCCGTTCCCGCTGCGATCAGGGCGAGCGCCTGGTTGTACGCCGGTGGAGTTCCGGCGTTGAGGACTTCGACTTCATCCGGTCGGAGCAAGAGAATCCCGTGTGCCATGGCTTCAAGATCGTTGAGCAGCTTCACTTGCGGTATGTCGAACCGTTTTGCCAGGGTTGCGCCATCGACCACCCAGGGCAGGTTGGTCGTCTGGCAATGGTTCTGAATGACAGGGCCGGCGATGCCGAAGCAGGCTGCATCGATTTTCTGTGGTTTTTCCGCTGGACGCTCCGGTTCCGGCTCGGCGTCGCCCTTTTCGGTTGCGAATTCGTCCATGGCCGTTGGGGGCTTCGGTGGGACGAGAAATTCTGCGAGCATGTCCTCGAGTGAGGTGTAATCGGCACTGTGGAATGACTCCAACCGGACGGGATCGACGCGGTCCTTCTTCCAGTCGAACAGGGCCAAATGAGTTTTCGTGCCCCCGATATCTCCGGCAACAATCATCTCGCCCTCATGCAGTCGCGCACTATTTACTGTATCGGGAGCTCAGCTGCAGCAGCTCGGTCGAGGAACCAGATGAGGCGGCCTTTCTCTGGCTCGACTAACGATGCCGGAAGCTGTCGCTCTGACTCGGTCTTCGGATCGAGGATGGCTCTCACCACTCCTGCTTTGCCGGCCCCAGCAACGAGAAACAGTACCACACTCGCACTGTTGATCGCAGCTAGGGTCATGGTCAGTCTGTTAGGTGGATCTTTCGGAGATTGCGTGGCCGCAATTGCACGTCGGTGGTCCTGTAAGATTGATGCCCCAGGAAATAGAGACGCCGTATGCCCGTCTTCGCCTAACCCTAAGAGGGTAAGGTCAAGGGATGGCTGGGCCGATGGTAAGGTTTTCGTCGCAAGACGCAGCTGCTGTTCGTACTCAACGGCCGCCGCCTGTGGGTCACTGAATTCTCCTGCCATACGATAGACCTGCGAGGGCGTAATGTTCAGAGGGTTGAACAGGACTTTCTTGGCTAAGGCATAGTTACTCCGAGGGTCATCCGAATGAACGCAGCGCTCATCGCTGAAAAAAAAGGTGGCCCGGGACCAATCGAAGCGATCGGCGAAGGCGGGAGAAGCCAGCACTCTGTAGAGGGTTTCCGGCGTCGTGCCGCCTGAGAGGGCGATGAGGAATCGACCATTCGCTCGAACCGCCTCGTTGCCCACTTCCAGTACAAATGCAGCTGCCGCTTCAGCCACTGCTTGGCTGTCGCTGTGGATGCGGATGTCAGGGACTGCGGCCATCCTACTTCTTGCGGGTACGCCGCATGGCTGGACGCCGGGCCGGCGTGCGTGGGGATAGGGATTTCGTCAGTGCGTGAATCGTCGCGATGGGATTTTTTCCCAGAGGCAAGACGATGGCCTGTTGTTCATGAGCGTGGAGCGCCTGAATGTCGCCGGCGGCTTGGGCCTGCGCGAGGGTACGAAAAGTGAACGGTTTTCCGGGAATACGAAGATCGGGAATCATCTGATCGACAAGTTGTAGGAATAGCCCGCTCCTCGGACCCCCCTTGTGGAGTTGGCCTGTCGAGTGGAGATAGCGCGGGCCATAGCCGAATGTCGTGGTCACATGGTGATGAGAGACGAGCACTTTTCGCAGTATCCGAATGCCTTGTTCCATTTTGGAAGATGGTGTCGTATAGGCCAAGATGGCGACATAGGCACCGGAGCGACCGTGCCGCTTGAGCTGTGACGCGGCCTGTGCAGCCGTCGAGGTCACCTGTTTCGGCAATCGGCCGGTGGACTGGATCGTTGCCAGTACGCGGGCGGTGTTGTCTTTGCTTTCTTGGACGTTCGGCTGATCGAACGGGTGAATCCCCAGGAGATGGCCTGCCAAGGCCGTGGCGACTTCCCACCGGAAAAATTCTCCTGCGAGATCGTAACGATCTTGCAGGATGAGCGTCAGGATTGGATGGCCCCCTCGCGCAAGCTTGGCGACCTGTCGGTCGAGCGGTCTATTCCGATCCCCCTTCAACCTCAGATAGATAAAGAGCCGGTCTGTACCATACGCGGTTGGTGCGACTATTGGTTCATGCGCCACAGGAATGAGACCGGTCCCTTCCTTGCCCGTGCTTTCCGCGAGGAGCTGTTCCGCCCATAGGCCAAATGCGGCAATCTGCGGTGATGCGATCAAGGTAACCTTGTTGCGTCCTGCTTGCGCCAGTGAGGCCATCGTTGCGCCAAGGTCGGCCCCGGGGTTCTGTTCGAGTGGGGACTGAATTCGACAGGCCTGGGCCATGGCTGTGGCACGTGCGAGCAATCGCGCGATATCGATTCCCATAAGGGCCGCGGGGACTAACCCAAAATAGGAGAGGACCGAGTACCGTCCGCCGATGTCGGGTGGGTTCGTAAAGATACGCCAGAACTGATGTTCTGCTGCCAGCTTTTCCAACCCGGTGCCGGGATCGGTAATGGCGACGAACTGGGCGCCGCCTTGGTTACCAGGAGTCTGGTGAACACATTCCCAAAAGTGGGCAAAGAGGGACATAACTTCGATAGTTCCGCCGGATTTGCTAGCGAGGATGAAGAGGCTTCGAGCAGGGTCGATCGCCTGTGTGACCTGCTGAACCCAGCCTGGAACGGTGGAATCGAGGACCCATACATGTGGGAACCCGTGTGATGATCCGAATGTCGTACGAAATACTTCCGGTCCCAAGCTGCTGCCACCCATCCCGAGCAGGACCACGTCGCGGATGCCGCGCTTTTTAGCCGAAGCGGTAAAGGTCCGCAACTCCTCGATCCGATCTTTCATATCCTCGATGACGGTCAGCCAGCCGAGACGGTTGGTGATGTCGGTGGGATCTTGCTTCCAGAGTCGATGGTCCCTGGCCCATAGTCGCTCGACCGCATGGGATGCGGAGAGTCGTGCATTTGCCGAAGCGAGCAGGGATTGAAGGTCCGACGGAAATGATCGATCAATCTTACGCGTCATGGCAAGCCTTCCGTGTATTGTAGATATCGGAGGAGAGAAACACAAACATAAGATCTCGACTAACCCGGTTTGTCTGGTTCATCTGGTTAGTCTCATGCAACCAAACAAACGAGACAAACCAAATAACGGTCTTCCTACTGGACAAGAGGACCGTTTCTGGATGGATAGCGCGGGGTTTGACAGGGCGCTGGCCCCGTCCCTATAATGCCTCTGTTATTCTGAGTCGTCTTAGGTAAGGAGTGAGCGTATGTCTTTTACATCTCAGCAGCCATCAAACCTCAAGAAAAAACGTGAACATGGATTCCGTAAGCGGATGAGCACGAAGAATGGTCGGAAGGTCTTGGCTCGTCGTCGCGCCAAGGGGCGAGTTCGCTTAACGGTATAGATTGAGCGACGCTGACTAGGGCTGCACGAAGGAATCTTTGCCCTCCGTTATGTGCCCCAGACAAGGTAGTCCCATCACAGGATGACTCGGTGTGGTCATGGCCGAGTCCGGAGATCCGGGCTCGAAGAGGAAGTCCTGTGCAAGCTGGCCTTCTCCCAGGATGATGGCGATGTCGCAGGGTGGAGGTGATAGGGATCTGTTCCTGAAACGTAGCCGAGACATCGAGTATGCCAAGCAGCATGGTCATCGTATCTCGACCGCCCTCTTTAATGTAGTAATTTGCCGGACTGACATGAATGGCAGCCGGATCGGTATCGTGGTGGGAAAGCGATTCGGTGGAGCCGTCAGCCGAAATCGGGTAAAGCGTCTGTTTCGGGAGCTCACGCGTCAACTACGCGGTCAATTGCTCCCGGGACATGCCCTGGTTGTCTTCCCCAAGCGGGATTCGATTTCACAACCCTTTGCTGTCTTGAAAGAGGTGTGGTTATCGATGCTTCAGCGCCAACGGCTGCTTCGTACTATATGAGGACTAGTGTGTGCCAGAAGCGTCTGACTATGCTTGCCGGTTACCCTATTGGATCTCATCCCTCCTTAGGCCAGCCTGCCACGCTGAAGCAACCTGCTCTGAGTATACGAAGACCGCGATCAGTCGGTAGAGGGTGCTGAGTGGAAGCAAGCGTGTGATCTACCGTCTGTTGAAAAATTACCCATTTCTTCCTAGAGGAATGAATACTCTGTGAAGTGGTAGGGGCACAATTGTTCACTTCGTGGTAGCGGTTTATTTATGGACAAGCGCGTTATCGCATTTCTCGTTCTGTCGTTAGCGATCATCCTGGGATTCGACTTGGTCCTCAGGCAGATGGGGTGGCTTCCTGAGCCGCCTCCTGCTCAGGATAGCTCTACCCAGGCCCCCCCTTCCCCGGAGCAAGAGCCAACTTCCTCCCTCCAAACAGGCAAAGACCGTGCTTCGACCGGCCCAAGTATCCCAACCCAATCGGGCACAAAGTCTGGCGCTCCTGCGTCGGGTATTTCTTTGCCAGCATCGGAACAGACGGTGACGTTTGAGACGGATCTAGTTCGGGTCGAGTTGTCGAATCGTGGCGGGGTGATTCGAAGTTGGGAACTGAAGCGATACCATACGGATCCTCCCGAAGCGAAGCCAGTACAACTCGTCTATCAAGGGGGAAAGTTCAAAGGCCCACTCTCTATTACGGTCGCGAATGCCGACATCGACAAGACGATTCGAGAAGGTCTCTATAATATTGAGAAAGATTTTTCGAAGCTCGATGCCGCCCATCCTGTCGGGCATGTCACAATGCGGTTTCATGATCCAGTCACCCATCTCGCTGTAGAGAAACAGCTGACATTTCATCATGATAGTTATGTGGTGGATGTCTCGTTCGCGATTGAGGGAGTGACCGAGTCTTATGATATTGGGTTAGGGACGAATTTCGGTATCGTGGAGTGGGGCGATGGGTTCATCGGTCTGATCGGATCGGCCTCGCAGGTCGACAACAAAATAGAAAAAGAGACACCGGAGAAAGAACTTGAGCGGAAGGGGGCGGTTCAGTGGGTCGCCTTACAGGATAAGTACTTTCTTTCGGTGTTATTACCAAAGACGGGCTCGGCCGCTCTCGCCAAGACGGAGAACCCCAAAATTGTGTCGGCTGGGGTGCGGATGGTCGCGTCAGGAGGGGATTCCTCGGTCGCGCTTCAGCTATACGCAGGCCCAAAGGAGTACGACACGCTCCGCTCGATGAATGTAGGCCTGGAAGATATGATCGATTTTGGATGGTTCATCTACGGCAGTTGGACGGTTGTAAGGTCAGTCGCCAAGCCAATTTTTTACATCCTGCGATTCATCCATGAATATATCAATAACTATGGAGTCTGCATCATCTTATTGACAATGGGGGTCAAGCTGTTATTTGTGCCGTTGCAATACAAGAGCTACAAGTCGATGAAAATGATGCGATTGATCCAACCGAAGATCAAAGAAGTTCAGGAGAAATACAAGGGTGACCGCGATCGGTTGAACAAAGAGTTAATGAAACTGTATCGGGAGCAGAAAGTAAATCCGCTGGGAGGCTTTCTCCCGATGTTCTTGCAGATGCCAGTCTTCATATCCCTGTTCAATGTCCTTTACATGACGATCGATTTGCGCCAGGCCCCTTTCATGCTCTGGGTTACCGACTTATCGTTGCAGGATCCCTACTATGTGCTACCGGTGCTCATGGGGGCGACCATGTTTATTCAACAGAAGATCACGCCCACCACGATGGATCCGACACAGGCAAAGATCATGTTGGTGCTCCCGATAGGTTTGACATTCCTGTTCGTAAATTTTCCTGCGGGCCTGGTGCTGTATTGGCTGACGAACAATGTCCTGACCATCACCCAACAATTGGTCACGGATCGATTTCTGTTGACCGACAAGGCGCTGCTCGCGGCAGGGGCTGAGCAGAGCGGCAGCACGAGCGCATAGGCGCTGCTCGGTTAACGCTGCCCGCTACATACTTCCCGCTGGTCATGGGAGCGCCACAAACTGGGGCGCGAGAAAGGTGCGACAGGCGAACCTAGGGCTTGCGTGTTGCGCCTGCCTCACTCGGCATGCTTGTTTCACGATTGAGAAGCTGGCGGACTTTTTCAGCATCCTGCTAGTGAAAGAGGCGTCATGCATGGAGGACTCGAAGACACGATCTGTGCTATTGCCACCCCCATCGGGGAAGGCGGCATTGGGATTGTTCGCCTGAGTGGCCCTCAATCGCTTGTCGTCGCTTCCCGAGTTGTTCGCTTACGTTCTGGCCGTCCCCTTTCATCCGTTTCTTCACACACGCTGCATCTTGCCGATCTTGTGATTCCTGCATTGAACGGGCAGAAAGATATCGGACCAGGCCTGGATCAGCCGCCCGTATCGGCCCTGCTCGATGAAGCGCTCGTGGTCTATATGAAGGCTCCGCGGTCGTTTACGGCAGAGAACGTGGTAGAGATTCAATCTCATGGCGGGACGTTGGTGCTTGGGATGGTTTGCAAGGTCTGTATTGAGTCCGGTGCACGAATGGCAGAACCGGGAGAATTTACGAAGCGAGCCTTTCTCAACGGGCGGTTAGATCTCTCCCAGGCGGAAGCGGTACTCGATACAATCAGGGCCACATCATCCGCCGGATTGAACATCGCTCAACGCCAGCTGCGTGGTGATCTCGCTCGCGAGGTGGAACAGGCTCGAACTTCTCTTCTGACGGTGTTGGCCCATGTGGAGGCGGGGATCGATTTTGTGGACGAAGATATTTCCTTTCTTCAACGCGATGAACTGGTGCGTATTGTGAGGGAGGCTTGTGCGGTGGTTCAGAAACTGGAAGCGACAGCGCAGGAGGGTCGGATCTTGCGCGAAGGCGCGCGCGTCGTCATCCTTGGCCGCCCGAATGTCGGAAAATCCAGTTTGTTGAACCGTCTCCTGAGAGAAGAGCGGGCGATTGTGACCGCCATTCCTGGGACAACGAGAGATGTAATCGAGGAATCCATCGATCTTAACGGGGTGTTGATTCATTTAGTTGATACAGCAGGAGTGCGGGAAACGGACGATATTGTCGAGCAGGAAGGAATCAAACGAACGCGTATCGCACAGGGCGAGGCGGACCTCTTGCTCGTGGTAGTGGATGGGAGTATGCCCCTCACGAGCGATGATCGGGAGCTCTTGAGTGCGGTTAAGGATTGCAAGCATGTGGTGGTGGTGAACAAGGCCGATTTGGCCGATGGGGTCGCGTCGGATGCTGCGCTTGCGGACCGTTCTACCTACAATATTTCTGCAAAAACAGGTTTGGGAGTTGAGATGGTGAAGTTGGCTCTTCGCGCTCAGCTGTTGCCTGGAGGTTTTGAGACGGCGGAGAGTGTCACGGTCACGAACGTGCGACACCGTGATGCATTGCGCCGGGCCGGTGAGTCCTTGGTCCATGCGCTTGAGTCCGTGCGGTACGGGATGGCTGGAGAGCTTGTCTCAATCGATGTGCGCGCCGCAGCCGACGCACTCGGTGAAATTACCGGCGCCATTACGACAGACGAGATCCTTGGTCGTATCTTTTCAGAATTCTGTATCGGCAAGTAGGAAAGGTGTGCCATGGGACAGACGGTCGACGTCATTGTGGTGGGCGGAGGTCATGCCGGCTGTGAAGCCGCCTTGGCCGCGTCGCGCATGGGCGCGCGAACCTTGCTGTTCACGATGGATCGCGATCGCATCGCGCAAATGTCGTGTAACCCGGCGATCGGGGGAATTGCTAAAGGACATCTGGTAAAGGAAATCGATGCGCTGGGTGGGGAGATGGCGCGGAACACGGATCAAGCCGGCATCCAGTTCCGCTTCATCAATACGAGCAAAGGCCCGGCGGTGCGAGCCCTCCGTGTCCAATGCGACAAGAAACTGTATCGAGACGCCATGCAACGAACGTTGGGCCTGCAGGCAGGGCTAACGATCGGCGAGGGGACGATCGATCGCTTACTGACGCATGCCGGTGCTATTTCAGGCGTGGTGACGGACCGCGGCGATCACATCCAGGCAAAGGCTGTAATTTTAACATCAGGTACATTCCTTAAGGGACTTATCCACATCGGCTTGAATCGTTTTCCTGCGGGACGAGCCGGAGAGGCGTCCGCCGAGCACCTATCCGATTGTATGCGCGACCTGGGGTTCGAAGTGGGCCGGCTCAAAACCGGCACGCCTCCTCGCTTGGATGGGACGACCATCGACTTTTCCGTGATGGTGCCCCAGCCTGGCGATGATCCCCCGCCGCCATTTTCGTATCGGACCGGCCGAATTGAGAACCGGCAACTCCCCTGTCATTTGACCCATACCACTCGTGCGACGCACGAGTTGATCCAACGCAATCTGGACCGGTCGCCGCTCTACAGCGGCATCATTGAGTCGGTAGGTCCGCGGTATTGTCCGTCGATCGAAGATAAAGTCGTACGCTTCGCCGACAAAGAACGTCACCAGATCTTTATCGAGCCGGAAGGGTTGGATAGCCGTGAATTTTATCCCAACGGGATCTCCACCAGCCTGCCAGTTGACGTACAGACTGCGATGCTGAAGACGATTCCTGGGTTAGAGCAAGCCACCATGCTCAAGCCTGGGTACGCGATCGAGTACGACTATTTTCCCCCGCGGCAATTGCATCCGACACTAGAGACCAAGCTTCTTGACGGTCTATACCACGCGGGACAGATCAATGGGACATCCGGATATGAAGAAGCAGCGGCGCAGGGTCTCATGGCCGGGATCAATGCAGTGCTGAGGCTTCGAGGCAAGTTGCCATTAGTGCTTGATCGATCGCAGGCCTATATTGCTGTTTTAATTGATGATCTCATTACAAAAGACGCACGTGAGCCCTATCGCATGTTTACATCACGGGCAGAATATCGCCTATTACTACGCCATGGAAATGCCGATCTTCGACTAACTGATGCTGGCAGGAATGTTGGGTTAATTTGTGACGAAGTCTATGAAAAATTTAAGTTGAAACAGAAAGCAATTGAATCTGAGCTCGTGCGCCTCGAAGAGCTTAGGCCAAAACTCACGGAAGCTGTTCGTGAACGCCTAGCTAAGGTTCAGATTGAGGAGGTTTCGGGTCCTTGCACCGTCGCTCAACTTTTGCGGCGCCAAGGGACGAGCTATAAAACACTGTTAGCGGCACTTGGAATTAACGCATTACAAGATATTGAAACTACTGATGAAATAGATATTCAAGTCAAGTACTCAGGTTATATAAAACGCCAACTTCAACAGATCGGGCGATTCAAAAAGCTTGAAACGAAGCCCATTCCAGTAGCTTTCAATTACGATGGAACTCTTGGTTTTTCGCGGGAAGTCTGTGAAAAGTTAAAAAAGGTTCGCCCTGCGTCTATTGGCCAAGCATCGAGAATTTCAGGAGTCACACCAGCGGCCATTTCGCTTCTTCTTGTGGCGCTCGAAAAATACAAAGGCGAATCCAGTCGAGATAGCCTTCGGCAAATCTCATCCTAGAGAAGCGAACGGGATATTTCCCCTATCCGTTCAGGAATATCTTGACCTCATCTGCTGATTCACGTAATTGTTCCACGTGGAACATGAATCAGAATTACGGGAATTCACGGTTAGCGCTGCAAGGGAACTTGGGCTAACAATCGGGGAAATCCATGCGGAGCAGTTCATGCGCTATCTCGCTCATCTCATTGAGTGGAATAAGACGATCAATCTCACAGCGATCACTAATCCCAATGAAATCATCATCAAGCATTTCGTTGACTCACTCAGCGCGCTTATCGCGACAAGCTTTCCACAAAATGGCGTGGTGCTCGATATAGGGTCTGGGGGAGGATTTCCTGGTATCCCTCTTAAAATCGTAAGACCTGACATGCGCCTAGTCCTAGTAGAACCAGTTCAGAAAAAGTGTTCTTTTCTTAACTCAGTGATCGGCCTGTTAAAGCTTCAGGATGTGTCTACGTTTGATGGCACCATTGAACAATATACCAAATGGCCGCTCCGCCATATTATTGATACGGTTGTGGTAAGGGCCTTGAAATATGAGGAAATAAGGAAATACATTCCTGAGTTGTTGGCTTCAAATGGAAAAATGGTCTTGTATCGAACAGAGTCCATCAAAAAACAAGAAATTGGAGAAGGGTTTCAGCTTATGAACGAAACAGCTCTTACCCTCCCTCATGGATATGGCAAGAGAGTTGTCTCGGTGATTGAGAGAAGAAATTTGTAAAATAATCAATTACAAATGTGAATGTTCCACGTGGAACATTATTAATGAGTGCGTGAAGGAGTGATTAATTCAACCTTTATATGGCAAAGATTGTAGCGATTGCAAATCAGAAGGGTGGTGTAGGAAAGACTACAACCGCCGTGAACCTTGCCGCCGGTGTCGCTCTCCTGGGTAAGCGCGTCCTGCTCGTGGATATGGATCCGCAAGGAAATGCCACGAGTGGACTAGGGATTGACCCCCGTTCTTTACAGATTACCGTGTACAACTGCCTGATTAATTATGTAAAATTTCATGATGCTGTGCAAGTCACAGAGGTGAACGGTTTGTCGCTTTTGCCGGCAAATGCAGACTTGTCTGGGGCCGAAATAGAGCTGGTAAATGTTGAAGAGCGGGAGAAATTGCTTCGGAATTTTTTGCGAGATGTTGACCAGTTATTCGACGTGATCTTTCTCGACTGTCCTCCTACATTGGGAATTCTAACGGTGAATGCGCTCGTTGCAGCTCGCAGCGTTTTAGTCCCGGTTCAATGTGAATACTATGCCATGGAAGGGTTAAGCCGGTTGGTTGGAAACATCGATCGAGTTCGTCAGTCGTTTAATCCTGAGCTCCAATTGGAGGGGATCGTCTTGACAATGTTCGATGCGCGGAATACGTTGGCACGTCAAGTTGCTGAACAAGTTCGCGAGTATTTCAAAGAGGTCGTCTACGGCACCGTAATTCCCCGTAATGTCACACTGGCGGAGGCTCCAAGTTACGGACGTCCGGCCATGTTATATAACGTCGCATCAGCAGGATCTCAGGCCTATTTGTCCTTAGCCAAGGAGTTTGTGAGCCATGGAGAAAAAAGCGCTCGGTAGAGGACTCGACGCACTGCTGCCTGCCATCAAACCCGTGTCGATGCCGGAACTGCCTGAAGTCCAACATTTGCGGATCGATGCCATCGTGCCGAATCGGTATCAGCCGAGACAAACGTTCTCTCCTCGGGAGCTGGCAGAACTCACAGCTTCATTGAAGCAAAATGGATTGCTGCAGCCAATACTAGTTCGCCGCAAGGGCGACGGAATATACGAACTCATCTCCGGTGAACGGCGTTGGCGCGCGGCGAAAGAAGCGGGGTTGGAAACGATTCAAGCCGTCATTCGTAATTGCGGAGACGAAGAGGCTGTCGTCCTGGCGCTGATAGAAAATCTTCAACGCGAAGATCTCAATCCCATGGAAATGGCTCGAGCCTACCATCGTATGATGAACGAATTTGGACTCACTCAGGACATAATTGCGCGACGAGTTGACTGTGAGCGATCGTCGATCGCCAATATTGTGCGTCTTATCAATCTTCCTTCAGAGATCCAGCAGCTGATTGAAACCGATCAGATCTCCATGGGACATGCCAAAGTGATTCTCGGTCTTCCTAGCCAGAATGAACAGCTTAGAGTCGCCCAGCTGGTGGTCTCAAAAGCTTTATCGGTGAGAGAAACGGAAAAACTCTTAGAATCATCACCAGCCGCAAAGAAGCGAGGGGCAAAGGAATTACGGCGAACACCATGGTCTGACGTTGAAGAACGATTGCAAAAACGATTCGGCACAAAAGTTGTGATCCAAAAAGGAAGACGGAGAGGAAAGATCATCATTCATTACTTTTCTTCGCCCGAACTCGATGGAATTCTCGAGACGCTTCTCAATTAATCCGTGCCAAATTCCTGTATCTCTGACATTGTACAGAGGTAGCGGTATACTTGTTGCTTCTACGTATTCGCGACCATGCTCCCTCTGATCGATTATTTTCCATAACCACATCACAACTGCGATGAAATAGTGGAATTACCGACTCGAGGAGGCACATTCATGTGGGGGCAGGAAAAAAAAGAAGAGATGAGCTCAACCGAGCAGGGAGGCGAAAAGGTGACCATAGTCGCTGCCAGCTCAATTGCCGACGGGGCCGGAGATGTTAACGCCTTTGTGGGAAAGGGTGTTGAGTTCAAAGGCACGATCTCCTATAGTGGAACGGTAAGAATCGATGGCTATCTCGACGGAGAAATTCATACTGACGGCATGCTGCTCGTCGGCGAAGATGCCGTCATCCAGGCAAAAATCACCGCCGGGACGATTGTCTCTAAAGGAAAGATCACCGGGGAAGTCGTTGCGAAAGAATGCATCAAGCTTCGGGCTCCGGCCGTCATGAATGGGAGCGTCAAAACGCCGGTCCTTTCAATGGAAGATGGGGTTCTGTTCAACGGTGCACTTGAAATGGCTCACGGCGTGCGTGAGCTCCCTCGGGACACCTCTCTACATCCCGTCGGAATGATCATGTCCCCTGGCATTAAGCGAGCCAATGGTTAGGGGGAAATATTAATATTTAGGTATTTATCCTGCACATTGTTTGTGCGGGAGGAGTGTTGGGAGGCGATCATGTGGGCATCGAAAGACCGGGGCCAGCAAGCCGAACAGAGCAGCGATAATATTACGCTCCTGGGGAAGGGCGTGGACTTCAAGGGCGTCGTGAGTTTTGATGGCACTGTCCGGATTGATGGACACGTTGACGGCGAGATATATATAACGGGAACATTAATCGTCGGAGAGCACGCCGTGATCGAGGGCATCGTGTCAGCTGGTGTGCTTATGAATAGCGGCAAGATCAATGGCACCATCACTGCTATTGAAAAGATTCACATTCTTAAGCCCGGTGTTCTTGTCGGCGATATCCGGACCCCGGTCATTGCGATCGAAGAAGGCTCTCGCTTCCATGGCATGTGTGACATGGGTGCTCATCATTGGAGCGGCGAACGCGCACTCCCAGTCAACGCGGCTCCCAGCCTTGTTGCATCCGCCCATTAGCTGAAAGGCGCAACCCCTAGCCCTTTTCCTTTCTCCTCAGTACAATAGCGACCATATGGCTCGCCCTACAGTTCTCCTTGGCATGAGCGGTGGAGTGGATAGCTCTGTCGCCGCAGCGCTCCTGGTTCGCCAGGGCTACGACGTTCACGGCGTCACGTTTCAGGTCTGGGAGCACGAAGACGAAACAGTTGCAGCCTCTAAGCGCTGGGAAGAGCGTGGCTGCTGCAAGGTCGGTATTGCTCGGTATGTCGCGCAGACGTTGAAGATCCCGCATGAGGTGATCGACACCAGAGAAACCTTTCGTGCCGGCGTGATCGACGATTTTGTTACCGGCTATCTCGAGGGCACAACACCCAATCCCTGTGTCCGATGCAATGAGCGAGTCAAACTGCGAAGTCTCGTTGAGCTTGCGGACGCACGCGGGATCGATTTTGTGGCCACCGGCCACTATGTTCGTATCGGTGAATCCGAGGGGCTGCCGACTCTCCAGCGAGCAGCCGATCCCAAGAAAGATCAAAGCTATTTCCTTTATCGGCTTCGTCAGTCATGGCTCGGTCGCCTTCTCTTTCCTGTGGGGGGCATGCAAAAGACGGACGTCTGGACGGAAGCAGAGGCCTTGGGCCTTCCCACGGATGAATTGAGGGAAAGCCAGGAAATCTGCTTCGTGAGCCACGGCGATTATCGAACTTTTATCGAGAAGGAAGCACCTGCCGCCAAGAAACCGGGGGCCTTCGTGGACGATGAAGGACGATATTTAGGCGACCATGAAGGGATCGCCTTTTATACGCCAGGCCAACGACGAGGGCTCGGTATTACGGCCGGCCGCAGGCTCTATGTGCAGCAAGTACAGCCCATTACCAATACAGTTGTCCTTGGAACTGAAGAATCTCTGCGTCGCGGTCAGTGCGCTGTCGCAGATCTGAATCTCTTCGACTCCTCACTACTCGGTGGATCGACAGAGGTCGAGGTCAAGGTCCGGTATGCCACGCCTGCCACGCCTGCGACCATCCAGTCTCGTTCAGATGGCACCCTCCGCATTGTCTTCCATGAGCCACAGCGCGCCTTGAGTCCGGGGCAATCCGCGGTGTTCTATCGAAATGATCGTGTGCTGGGCGGCGGCATCATCCAATCATTTTAGCTTTCTTTCCATCCACACCGTCATATTGACAGTCCTCCTCCGCCAATGCTACCTTGGCGTGCCGCTTTTCGTGCGAGCCACGAAGGCTTCTCCCTTTGTCAAAATAAAGAGCGAACGGACCCGTATAGTGATTAAGACAGCAGTGGCGCGACGTTATGCACAGGCGCTTTTTGAGTTACTCGACCAATCCACCATCGACCCGACCCGTGCGGCCTTAACGGAGCTGGGGCAAGCGATCAAGGATTCGGCCGAATTGCGCCATGTCGTGGCCTCACCGAGCTTTGGGGCCGAAGACAAAATTACCGTTCTTGCAGAACTCGGCTCGCGTTTGGGGTGTCCGCCCATCGGAAAAACCTTTCTCGAACAGTTAGTGAAGAAAAATCGCGTCGGCTTTCTTCCTGAAATCGCCGAGGCCTTCGCGAAACTTGCCGATGCGTCGAAAGGCACTCAGCAAGTCACCGTGTTCTCCGCAACGGCCCTACCCCCAGGCGAACAAGATCAAATCAGCAATCGCTTGCGCACGATGCTCAAGCGCCAAGTCGAAGTCACATTTCATACAGATGCCCGCTATCTCGCCGGCATGCAGATCCGTCTCGGCAGCACGGTGGTCGATAGCACTGTGCTTGGGCGGTTACAAGCGATGCAGAGTTTGTTGATTAAGGAGTAGCTATGCAGATTAAGGCAGAAGAAATCAGTTCGATTATCAAAGAAAAGATCAAAGGTTTCGACAAGCAAGTCGACGTCAAGGAGACGGGCTCGGTCATTCAGGTCGGAGACGGGATTGCCAAGGTCTATGGTCTCGACGGAGCCATGGCCGGCGAAATGCTCGAGTTTCCCGGCGGTCTTTACGGAATCGCGTTGAATCTTGAAGAAGATAACGTCGGCGCCGTGCTCATGGGCGATGACGTTGGAGTCAAGGAAGGCGATCCGGTCAAGCGCACGGGGCGCATTGCAGAGATTCCAGTCGGCGAAGCCTTGATCGGCCGTGTGGTGAACGCGATCGGCCAGCCGATCGATGGCAAGGGCCCGATCAAGTCAACGCTCTCGTCCCGCATCGAGGTGGTGGCTCCCGGCGTGAATACACGTCAATCGGTACGCGAACCCTTGCAGACGGGCATCAAAGCCATCGACGCCATGATCCCCATCGGCCGAGGACAGCGTGAGTTGATCATCGGCGACCGGCAGACCGGCAAGACCGCCATTGCCGTCGATACGATCATCAACCAAAAGGGCCTCAACGTTTTTTGCATCTATGTCGCCATCGGCCAGAAACGTTCAACCGTCGCACGTGTGGTCAAGACGCTCGAAGAGAACCACGCGATGGAATACAGCATCGTGGTAGCGGCCACTGCGAGCGATGCGGCGCCCATGCAGTACCTGGCGCCCTTCTCCGGCGCCGCCATCGGCGAGTACTTCCGGGATAACGGCAAACATGCGTTGATCGTCTACGACGACCTCTCCAAACACGCCGTGGCCTATCGCCAGCTGTCTCTGTTGCTCCGCCGTCCACCAGGCCGCGAAGCCTATCCAGGCGATGTATTCTATCTGCACTCCCGGTTGTTGGAGCGCGCAGCGAAGCTCAGCGACAAGCTCGGCGGGGGAAGCCTCACCGCGCTGCCGATCATTGAAACACAAGCCGGCGACGTGTCCGCCTACATCCCGACCAACGTCATTTCGATTACCGACGGGCAAATCTATCTCGGCAGCGATCTGTTCTACTCCGGTATACGTCCCGCGATTAACGTGGGTCTCTCAGTCTCCCGCGTCGGGGGTTCGGCTCAGATCAAGACCATGAAACAGGTAGCCGGTACCCTCCGGCTCGACCTCGCGCAGTATCGTGAAATGGCCGCGTTCTCGCAGTTTGGCAGCGAGCTCGACAAAGCGACACAGATGCAGCTCGCGCGCGGCGTGCGGATGGTGGAATTGCTCAAACAGGGGCAGTACAAACCGATGCCGGTCGCCGATCAAGTGCTGTCGATTTACGCCGGCGTCAACGGTTACCTGGACGATGTCCCGGTCGATAAAGTGCAACAGTTTGAAGCCGATCTGCTGCACCACGTGCAACAGCATCATCCTGAGCTGAAGAAAGAAATTGCGAGCATCGGGAAGATTGATGACAAGGTCGGTGGCAAGCTGAAAGAGATTATCGCGGCCTTTAAACACAAGATGGGGTACGGGACCAAAGCCTGAATAACCTCATCCGTCAAAGGTCAATCGTGAAGATGGCGAATGCCGTGTGACGATTGACGTAGTCTTACACCATGCCAAGCTTACAAAGTCTACGCCGTAAAATTGCGGCGTTTAAGAATACACAGAAGATCACCAAGGCCATGAAGATGGTGGCTGCGGCGAAGCTAAAACGATCGCAGGACCGCATTCTGGCGGCACGCCCCTACGCCCTCAAAATGCGGGGTGTGGTCAGCAACCTGAGCCGGCGTGTGAATCGATCTTCACATCCTCTGCTGCAGAAGCGCGAAGGGAAGAAGGTCGAGGTGCTTGTCGTCACGAGCGATCGCGGGCTGTGCGGCGGGTTCAACGGCAATATCGTGCGAAAGAGTTCAGAGTTTGTACGGCAATGCGAGGCCCAGGGGTTCCAGGTTAATTTGAGCATCGTGGGACGCAAAGGCCGCGACTATTTTCGCCGCCGGACCTGGCCGATCAGGCAAGAGTGGACCGGCATCTTCGACAAGCTCACGTTCGAACATGCCATCGATATAGGCGGCGACCTGACAGACCACTTCGTCAAGGGGACGTTCGACGAACTCCACATCGTCTACAACGAGTTCAAATCGGCCATTCAACAGCGCGTGATCGTGGAGAAGCTGTTCCCCATCGATGCCGTAGCCGAGTTCGGAGCGACGCAAGCGGAAGGCACGACCGGCGGTAGCTACCTCTATGAACCGGGCGAAGCCGACCTCCTGAATGTATTCATTCCCAAACATTTCCAGACGCAGACGTTTCGTATCTTGCTGGAATCAGCCGCAGCGGAACATGGCGCCAGGATGGCGGCGATGGACGGCGCAACCAGGAACGCAGGACAACTGATTAAGAAAGTGACCTTGCATTACAACAAGACCCGCCAGACCGCCATTACCAAAGAATTGATGGACATCGTCGGCGGCGCAGAGGCGCTAAAGTAGATTGGACGCTTTGAGTGCTGAGTAAAAACTCCGCCAGAACCACAACTCAGAACTCATGACTCAGGTTTCAGAACTTGCGAGAGAAGGAGCGTTATGAGCACAGGAAGAGTGATTCAAGTCATCGGACCGGTGGTGGACGCGGAGTTTCCTCCCGGACAACTGCCAAATATATACAACGCGCTCAAAGTGATTCAGGAAGAGAATAAGGCTGCCGGCACGCCAGCCGTCCGCATCACCCTTGAAGTCGCGCTGCACCTCGGTGAAAACCGCGTCCGCGGCATCGCCATGTCCACGACCGACGGTCTCACGCGCGGGATGGATGTGCATGATACCGGAGCGCCGATCTCTGTGCCGGTCGGCCGCGAGACATTGGGGCGGCTGATCAACGTGTTGGGCGAACCAGTCGACGAGATGGGCCCCATCAGCACGACAAAGACTTATCCCATTCACCGGCCTGCACCCAAGCTCGAAGATCAGGACACCAAGACCGAAGTACTCGAAACCGGGATTAAAGTCGTCGATCTTCTCGAGCCGTACAGCAAGGGCGGGAAGGTCGGCCTCTTCGGCGGCGCCGGAGTCGGAAAGACCGTCATCATCATGGAGCTGATCAACAACATTGCCTTGCACCACGGTGGATTCTCGGTCTTCGCAGGCGTCGGTGAACGGACCCGTGAGGGCAACGACCTCTGGCACGAAATGCAGGAGTCGAAGGTCATCGATCCCAAGGACTTCACCAAGTCGAAAGTTGCCCTGGTCTATGGCCAGATGAACGAGCCACCTGGCGCCCGTCTGCGCGTCGCGTTGACCGGACTCGCCGTCGCCGAATATTTCCGCGACGAAGAAAACCAGGACGTGCTGCTTTTCGTGGACAATATCTTCCGGTTTACCCAAGCCGGCTCAGAAGTGTCCGCCTTGCTCGGCCGTATGCCGTCGGCCGTCGGCTATCAACCCACCCTCTCGACTGAGATGGGGCAACTGCAAGAGCGCATCACCTCGACCAAGCGTGGATCGATCACCTCGGTGCAAGCGATCTACGTGCCGGCAGACGATTTGACCGACCCGGCGCCGGCCACGGCCTTCGCCCACTTGGACGCGACCACCGTGTTGTCGCGGCAACTGGCCGAGCTGGGTATTTATCCAGCCGTCGACCCGCTCGACTCCACCTCGCGTATTCTTGACCCACAAGTCATCGGCGAAGATCACTATAAGGTCGCACGAGGTGTCCAGTCCGTGTTGCAGCGGTATAAAGACCTCCAAGATATTATCGCCATTCTCGGCATGGACGAATTGTCGGAAGACGACAAGATGGCCGTGGCCCGCGCGCGGAAGATTCAGCGCTTCCTATCACAGCCGTTCCACGTCGCCGAGGCCTTCACCGGCTCGCCAGGCAAGTATGTGAAGCTCAAAGACACGGTGCGAAGCTTCAAGGAAATTCTCGACGGCAAATACGACCACCTCCCGGAACAGGCGTTCTACATGGTCGGCCCGATCGAGGAAGTGATTGCGAAGGCAGAGAAGATGGGAGTGAAAGTCTAGCGGCGTGAAAAGTAAATCGTGAAAGGTGAAACGAGAAGAACATTCTTCATCGGTTTTACCTTTTACCTCTAACCTTTTACGTTTCACGAGGAAAGAATGGCAGGAACGTTCTTATTAGAAGTAGTGACGCCGGAGAAGTTGCTCTTGAGCCAGCAGGTGGATCAAGTCATCGCCCCAGGCTCAGAGGGTGAATTCGGCGTGCTGCCAGGACACTGTCATTTCCTGTCTACGTTACGCATCGGTGAGCTACACTATCGCGTCGGGGATCAGACCAACCATATGGCGGTCCTCTGGGGCTATGCGGAGGTCACACCGACCAAAGTGACGATCATGGCAGAAATCGCCGAGAAGGCCGAAGATATCGACGTGGGTCGCGCCCAAGCTGCCGTTGAGAAGGCCGAAGAACGACTCAAGGCCGGTGGCCTGCCGTCCGAAGTCAAAGAAGCTGAAATCAGTCTCGAAAAAGCCCGCCTCCGCAAGAAGATCGCCGACCGCGCCCGCAAGACCGGCCACGCCTAATTCTCGCACCATCCACATACAACCAGCATTTCGAACGACGCCCGCGCAGATCCCTTGCTCCCGGAGCAGAGATAGGGATGAATCCTGATGATCTTCTGTGCTCGCGCAACGCGCGGCCTCAGAGGATGAGAAGGGAGCGGCCAGGTGCCCTTCTTGCTCGCAGAACACGCACGGTGAAACTGTGCACATTCGATACGCCCAGTAATGGGCAGCCTCGAGCGCTCCTCTTGGTAGATGTTTGGAACCCGCAAAATACCTCCCGGTACATTTACCTTATTCCTCCTCCTTCCCCCTCGAGAAATCACCCCGACTTGCAGGGGACATGAGATGTGAGCGGTGAAATGTAGGCTAAAGGGGTGAGCGCGGACGGTTTGTCTGGCCTATCAGGCGGAGAACGAGAAGAGCGCGACTGGCGGGAAACACGAGACTCCGATCTAGTCTATCTTGTTGATCGAACCGGCAAACCCATCAGGCGAACCAATGAAACGAGCCCGCCTGTCTCGCGTGCGAGTCCACGATTTCGAGACGAACCGCATGAATAATGCGGGCTAGATGTGAAGCCCGAGAAGAAAAACGCGGGAAGACCTGAACTGGTGCGGCGCGTGGGAGGGAGAACGAAGCGCGCGACAAGACCCGTTCATTCTGTTTGCACCGTTGTCTTAAGGAAATGGAGAAACCAAATGAACAGGTTCAACGCCTGCGGCAGATCGCTCTAGTTAGAAGAAGACCGATTGCCAAAGTGAAGCAACCCAATTCTTGAGGAAAGACAACCAGTCCTCTTCGACTGGTTCGGGCGGCTGATTGCCTGCTAGCGGCGGCTTCGAGGTGGCCGCACTTTGACTTACGTGTGCTGCCGGTGTCGCCGCTGTCGACTTGGAAACAGGCTCGTTCGGAACAGGAGTTTGTGCTGGAGTAACAAGGGCCGTCTTGGCTGGTTCAGCCGGTGGAGGGATTGGCGATGCACCGAGTCCGTCTGCCTCGCCCAGTATAGGCGTCTGGCTGTCAACGGCTGATTGCAGCCTGGCCTGCTCTTTGGTTGCACGTTTGAATCCGTCCCGCAGGCCCTTCTGCTGGGAGGTCAGCTGCTTGATCGTGCGATTGAGGTTGCTCAACCGTTTTTGCGATGCCGCACGCTCGCCCTTCATCTCCTTCGTGGCTTGATCGAGTGCCAACGAGGCGGCCACCATTTGTTTTGCGAGGTCGCTCTTGCGTTGTTGGAGGTCGCTGACTTGTTGGGCAAGCTCCTGCGTTTGGACGCTGGTGCTGTGGAGTTCGGCCTTCGCCGCTTCGAGATCAGCGGCGGCTGTATCGTAGGTGCTTCGCGTGACACAGGCTCCGGTTGTGAGGGTGGCGAGACACAACATCCCGATTGCTGCGGTGTGAATCTTTTTGCCTTGCCTCATGGTGTCGTCCTCTGTGTGATCGCTCAGCATGCTGCTCCTCTATGACTCCGACATCTTGTTGCTCGAAGGATCCCCTTTTGTTCAGCAATAATCACCCCGCCTTGATGAGAAAGGTAAGTGGCACAGGGCGAGGGCATGGCCTGTTTGTTTGGCTTCGCTGGTTGGTCCAGTTTGTTTTGTTTATCGAACCCCATACACCACACAGATAAAACTGGGTAGGACACAAATGGAAAGCGGTCAGTTTCGATGATAATCAGTAGCGTCTTTTACGCGATTACGCAAGCAATGCGACGATTCCTGCACGAAGAACACCGTGGGTAATTACACCGCAAGGGGCAAGGGGCATTTCGACATACCGGGGTTGGGGGGGTGAGGAATTGGTGAGAACTCAGCCTAACCTTCCGATTGCAATTGAGCCTTGCGCTACAGTAGCGTGACCTGAACCTAGTGGTGAGGGCGAATCGTCTTATGGTGACCGAGTTTGTCGTAACGGCCGGTGAGCTGCCGAAACGGCTGGATATCTTTCTGGTCAATCGTGAGCCAAAATTATCGCGGTCGGCCTTGCAACGGCTGATTGGGCAAGGGCGTGTGCGAATCAACGGTCAGGTTGTTAAGCCCAGTCAAAAGATCAAGCCTGGCGACACCATCGCCTTCGACATTCCGAAAGCAGAGCCGCTGGAACTCAAAGGCGAGTCGATTCCACTCGAGATTCTCTACGAGGACGACGTGTTGCTGCTTCTCAATAAACCGGCCGGCCTGGTGGTTCATCCTGCGCCAGGTCATTGGGCTGGGACGTTGGTCAATGCCCTCCTCTATCATTTTCAGACCTCCGGCGGTACCGTGTCGACGATTGGCGGGAAAGAACGACCAGGGCTGGTCCATCGGCTGGACAAGGATACCTCCGGCGTGATGGTGATTGCCAAGACAGACGAGGCCCATCGTGCCCTTTCGGCTCAATTCAAACAGCACACGATCACGCGGGTGTACGAGGCTTTGATCTCAGGCGTGCCGAAAAAAGGACATGGGTTGATCGAGCTGGCGATTGGCCGTGACAAGAAGGAACGGAAAAAGTTCTCTGCCCACACGGCGCGACCGAAGGAGTCCGTGACGGAATACAAGGTCGACCATCGCTTCGGGAAACTGGCTGCCCATGTACTGTTGTACCCACGCACAGGCCGGACTCACCAGCTTCGCGTCCATCTGACGTCGCTGGGCCATCCAATTCTTGGAGATCAGACCTATGGCGGGAAGAAAGTCTGCACGGTAGAGACTGTCGACGTTCCTCGAGTCATGCTGCATGCAAGAACCCTCGGTTTCCGTCACCCTTCGACCGGTGAATTTCAGGAGTATTCAAAGCCTCTTCCGTCCGATATGGAGCAAGTGATTCAGGGCCTTGATAGTCTGACGCCTCCTCAAAGCGCCAGAAAATCTTGACAGGCCCGTCAGCTTGGCATAAGCAATGCTGTCTCGAAGGATGAGATCATGCAGACTGCCGATGTGCTGGACGCGATGGGTGGATTGGTTGCTCAGTTGAAGATCTATGCGGCCAAATTGCCGCCGATCGTTCACCTATCGGCAGTGCCGACCGGTGTGAAACCCAAGTTTGAGGCGATCGAGGAGTATGAAGAGATCGTCTCCCGGTTCCGGAGCCAGAGCGCCAGGACTCCCTATAGAGTTCTGAACGAACTATTTGTGGAATCGCTTGAGGCCTTCGAAGTCGGACGATTGCTCGGCTCTGTCCATCCGCTCCTCTCAGTACTCGATCATCTGGAACGGATGCAGCGGGATAAAGAAATCGAAGTCGGGCGGATCGACCAAGGGCGCACAGGCGAGTATCGATCTGCGCTGAACAAAATTCTGCCTGGCAACAAGCCGGAGTTGGACGGCGCCGGACGGGGAATGTGACTAGAGTTCTGAGCTGGAAGTGCTGAGTTTGGCCTCAACTCAAAACTTTCAACTCAGGACTCCACGAAGCGGTCAATGCCCCATCTTTGGGCCGGCAGCCGTGTCTCCCTGCGAGACAAGCGTGAAGCGAACGGTTGACCCACAATGAGGGCATTTAGCTCGAACGGTCGACTCATCTAGGAATTCATATTGGTTCTCTGTGAGCCACATGAGTTGAGCGCACTTGGGGCAGCTACGGACTTGCGTTGCCATGATGTTCCTCGTACACTCCGCGTGATCTTGGTTGTTGTCGCTGGGAGATAATCTAGTACAAGATGACCCCAACCCTCAAGCCCGCCATCACCTTCGCTGAAAAGAAGGACCTCGACCCAGCCAAGCTCGTCCGCCTTTACCAGCAAGCACCTTGGGCCAAAGGACGAACGCTTGAAGATGCACGCGAGATGCTGCGCCACACCGACGTGGCCGTGACAGCCTGGGACGGTGACGCGCTGATCGGGTTCGGACGGGTACTAACAGACTATGTCTACCGAGCGACTATCTGGGATGTGATCGTCGATAAGGCCTACCAAGGCCAAGGCGTCGGCACCGACATCGTCCAGCGCATCTTGAACCACCCCCGCCTCAAGAAAGTCGAACTCTTCTGGCTCTGCACCCGCATGCCGGGCTTTTATGAAAAGCTCGGCTTTAGTTCGAAGGAACAGACCGGGATGGTCTGGAGCCGCAGCAAGCAGAGTCGGCAGGAATAGCGAGCGTACTCCGAGCCTGACATCGTTTGTCTCCGTCCATCTATCGTATCTGACGTGGAACCCCCGCAAACCGGGGGTTCCACGTTACTCAAGCTGCCTCGAATATTCAGAAACTAAAAGAAGAGTTTGGCACCGAAGAGGAAGCCGAAGGATGAGACGTTCCAGTCGTTGTTGAGATCTCCGTTTACTGTCGCATGTCCGTCATTTCGTTTGTAGGCCATTTCTGTGTTCAACGCAAACTGTTTGGTGAGCATGTAGTCGGCGCCCCAGCCGAGTCGCCAGGCGAAGGTGTTACTGGGTGAAATACGAGTCGCGCTGCTTTCACCGAAACTATTCACATTCACCCCGAAGCTCATGTTGGCATAGGGGATAATCGGGCCAAATCGCACCGGACGTACTTCGACTGTCGGCAGCACCGACACGGTATCTTGATGGCCCAAGTCCCGGAAGGGTCGTTCTTGATCCACGGCATGGCGTTCCCACTCCAACATCATCCCGGCTAACAGCCATTTATTGAGGCTGTACATGGCCTGAACGTTCACGAGGGAACCGACATCCGTCGATGTACGAAAACCAGGAACTTCCGAAATGGTTTGAGTCACTGGCGCAAATCCAGCCCGCATGCCGAGGACCCATTTCCCCTCATCGATACCGCCGAACCCCTGCTTGCCATCTTCCGCTAAGACCAGCTGAGTAGTAGACAGGATCGAGATGACACTTACCATCATGAACCCCATCACACAAGCCCGTAACGCTACGAATCGCATGAAATTCCTCCTCTGGTGCATTTGAGAGACAGTATCACAATGCCGGGGCTCCCCATCGCAAGTCCTATGCCTCATGACACTCAGGCTCATCGAAGCTCCCTCTTCTGCAACGATCTCACGATTCGGCAACTTCTGCATTGATCCAGGACATCGCCAGCGCCATCTGGTACCTTGCGAGGCAGCAACTGACTCATGAATGACACAGTGACTGTACGCATAGCCCTACAGTCAGGTTGAAATGAGATATCTAGTGAGCGGACGCGGTACGGTTCATTCTTTTTGGAGAGAGCAGCACCGAAATGAAGAAGACGGTTGTGGCGAGAAGGACGATTGCCGGTCCGGAAGGCACATCCCAGGTAGCAGAGATCACCACTCCAGCTACGGCCGTGGTCACGCCGATGATGGTGGAATATAGGGTGAGCGTCATAAGGCTGGAGGTGAGTTGATACGCAGTTGAAGCAGGAATCAGAATCATGGCAAATACGAGAATCGCGCCGACAGTTTTCAAAGAGACCACGACTGTGAGTGCGACCAGAGTCAACAGAAGAAAGAACATACGTCGCGCTGGGACACCGGAGGCCTCGGCCATCTCTTGATCGAAGGCGATAAAGTATAGTTCCTTTGAAAACAATACAATGAGACCGAGCACGAGGATACTCAAGCCACCAATGACGCTTAGCTCTTCATTTGTGACCGACAGGACACTGCCGAATAAATAGCCGTACACTTCCGCATTGTAACTTTTCATGAGGCCGATAAAGAGAATGGCCAGCGCCATCGTGGTGGTATAGAGAATGCCGATCGAGACGTCCAGTTTCATCCGGCCTTTTTCTTCGACCCAGCCCGTGATCCATACCGTAGCAAGACCAAAGAGAATCGCCAGCCCCAGCGGCGGCCAACCCATAAGGTAGCCCAGCGCCACGCCGGCAAACGCCGCATGCGACGTGCCTGCTCCGACAAATGCCAACCCTCTCAGCACGACGAACACGCCGATGACAGAGCAGAGCCCCCCCACCATTGCCGCCGCAAGGAGAGAACGCTGCATGAAGTCATAGGTGAATAGTTCAAGCATTGCGCTGTTATGGTCAGTGGTGGTGGTAATCCTCGACGATAACGAGGTCGTTCTCTGTAATCACCAGATCTTTCCCGTAGACCTCACTGAGGATTTCTGGTTTGAGTACATCCGTCGGAGGCCCTGCGGCGTAGAGGCGGGTCTTGAGAAGCACGAGCCGG
>Ga0209515_10001956_pt1 | contig 32786 bp, 32 predicted proteins | sample Subgroupgradi54m_FD_187454 | JGI IMG/M metagenome (GOLD analysis project Ga0209515, IMG submission 187454) | Subsurface groundwater microbial communities from S. Glens Falls, New York, USA - GMW60B uncontaminated upgradient, 5.4 m (SPAdes)... ... | reverse complement strand
AAACATAATGAGCGATTTAAATATACTGTTAATAACTCTTATTGGCTTAGAAATGATGAAGAGAGTAGTGTAAGAAGAAGTCTTACGACTGTTGGGACAATCATAGATACCATTATTCAAGGTGTTGTAACTGATACAATTACTTGGCCACAAATAATTATTAGCGCAATTGGTTGGTATTCTTTATCTACTGCATTTCGTTATTATCGAGAACAAAAAAATAAAACAGCAATGATTCAATTTACTCGAGATGGGATAGAAAGTATGGTTAGTCAAGTCTGTTTTGATGAAAGAATAATTAAACATGCGATTGATCAAACGGTTAAAGAATAATCATTTTGTAAAGATTATTTTATACGATTTTTTTGGTATTTTACTTCTCAGCTTTTTTCCACAATTGCTCAAAATGTTTTTTGTAGACTGCAATTGTTTCTTTGTTTTTATTGATGATTACTTTGAAGTTTTTTTCTGTGTAAATGAATGTTGCGATTGTATGGTCGGATAAAGTGATGCAGGCTGGACCGCAAAGATCTTTATCAAGGAAACGAACTTCAAATTTTTTCCATGATTTCATTCTTTTTCTGAAGTATTGCTTTGAGTCTTTGTCGTCATAGGAAATAAGGTGTGAAGTGATTTTTTTTTTAAGCCGCTGGATGTGCCAGTCATCGCTCATTTTTTTGCCATAGACTTGGGCTAAAACATAAGAATATCCAATTCCGGAATAGAAAGTAACATGTCCTTCGATTAATTCAAAAAATGCTTTTATTATACCGTCAACTCCTGTGTAAATCTTAATTTCTCTTTCCCAAATTGTGTTGAAAAAGTGCATGCTGTCTCGTGCAATTTCCTCGCTTTCAATATGGATTGCAATTGGCATTCCTGCCCAGAGGGCGATGATGACATTATTGCCGAATGTGAATGTTGTTATTGAAGACTTTTCTTCTGCAGGGAGGATATCGATTTCTGCCAATTCTAATTTGATTTCTTCATTGGAAAGTATTTTGGCATGTATTTTTTCCTTTATTCTTCGTGCATTCCAGATTGTGTAATATTCTTCCATTATTTTTTGAAAGCTGTGCATTGAACCATGAATATAGACTTGTTTTTTTTCTTTTAAAATCAAATTTAATGCTGATCGAATTCCATTTTTTGAAGAGTATATTTTTATTTCTGAACCTTTTTTTCGAGGTTGTTTTAGTTTTTCGAGTTCAGGGAGAATTGTTTTTACTTGCTCAAGTTTCTCACTCAAAATTGCAACTAATTGTGAAGGTTCAGCAGCTTTAAAATATTTTTTATTATCTTTTATTATGAAGCTGATTAAGCCTGCATCGAGGAGTTTTTTTATTCGATCATAGGTGAATGTTCGATTGGTGTTTGTTTTTATTGCGAGTTCGCTTGCAGTTGCTTCGCCGAGGTTTAAGAGCATAAGATAGAGTTTTACTTCTGCTTCTGTTAAACCAAATGATTTCAGCACTTGCTCTTTGTCCATCTGTTTGTTCATGGGATATGGTTTCTATTTCTTATTTATATATTTGTCGTTTTGTTTTAAGACAACGTAGATTAATATAATGCTTACTACTTTAATAGTACTATCACATTGTGTGTGGAGAGGTAGTATGGTAAATGATATGGTAAGATTATTACTTATTGAAGACAATAAAAAACATCTGCAAGATGCACGACAATTGCTTGAAGAAAGAGTTGCAAGCGGAGCAATTGCTGGTGTTGATTATGCAGCAACATTCGATGAAGCAATGCGATATTTGACGACAACAAAATATAGCGGAATTATGTCTGATATATTTTTCCCGACATCAAATGGCGGTAATGAAGAAGAAAATGGCACAAAAATTGGAGAATATGCTCTTCAAAATGGATTGCCTTTTGTTTTAGTCACAAGCACATACCATCATGGGAGAAAAACAGAGCCAGTATCTTTTTGGGCAAGAACAAGACCAGACATGGAATTAATTGATACAATGCCTGAAACAGGAAGAGATGGAGAAGCACAGTCTAAGAATTGGATTGGTGGCTATGTTGTACTTAGCTATCTTATAGAAGCAAAACAAGTAGGAGAAATAACAATTAATCAAGAAGGGAAAGGATATCGAACAGTAATTCCTTCAGAGATAAGAGATGCTCCTGAAAATAGTGGTTTAGATCTCTCTTGTACCAGCGTTAGTAGCATTTGTGGATTAGCTGGATTAGCATTTTCCGCTACAGAAGCTGCTAAGAGTTCTGAAACAAGAAATTCTGAAGCGAGAACTCAGTTTTATGAAGAAATAGAGAGATATGGCAAGGCTTTTCAAGTTGGGTCTTATAAGGATATTGGAAGCAAAAGCTTGAAACTTGCCTTAGAAAAATATTGCAAAGGTTTGTTTGAATAATTTTTTTAATTTTTATTATTTTATTCAAAAAAAATGGGTTTAATACCCCGCAGCTTGCTGCGACCCATTTTTAAGAGTAAAAATCCATTCATGTTATTGTATGCCCCGCAGCTCTGCTGCGATTTTGGATTTTTACTTTTTGCAATTATTTCTTATAATTATTATTTTGTCGTTTTATAATAAGACAACATAGATTAATATATTCGATTTTTATGTTACTACTTTTATGGAAGAAAATAATTATTTTAGACGAGATAACGAACAGATTTTACAAGCTATTACCTTATTCTGTAATTATCATGAATTATTGCATAAATATGTAATTGAAGGAAAAATAAAAAGCTCTCTTGATAGAGGCGCATTCACGCGACCAAGTGACGTACTTCCTGAAGAGATAATTAAGTTATTAGGGAGTGAAAGAAAAAGCAATTCATTTGCATATGGAACTGAAGCAGGAGACCATCTCTTAAGAGAAAGAATTGCTGAGTTAGAAAATGCACGGCACAAAACCAAATATTCTGCAGAGAATATTGCGATAATGCCTGGAGCTTGGGCAGGATTAGAATTTGCATTGCAAGAAGTAATGGGATTTACCAATGGTAAATGTAATGCACCGAGAATTGCAGTAATTGGGCCAACTTTATATCAGATGTTTTATTCACCAATAAAGCATTTTGGTGCAGAGATTACTGCATTTGATTTTACAGCTGCAGATAAAAAACACATCCTTGATGTAGAATCTGATGAAGAATCAATTGATGAGATATTTTCTATAAAACAAAGACAAAAACCGAAAGCAATAGTAATTACGAATCCTAATAATCCTGACGGTAAATATGTCTCTACGGAAGTATTGAGAAAAATTATAGAAAAATGTGAACAACAAGAAATATATGTTGTCATCGATGAACTGCAGAATTTTTTTCAATGGGATAACAGTAGAGGACTTAATTATGCTGCATGGATACAATCGCCAAATGTTATTCGCATTGATAGTTGTTCTAAAAGATATGCGCTTGCAGAATACAGAATTGGCTGGATAATTGCAGACGAGAAAATGCTTGGCAATAGGATGGATGGAATCATTGGAAGAATGTCTGGCATTATGGGCAATGCACCTCGCGCTGCAAATACAGCTTTAATTTATTTACTGCAACAGGAAATTGAATCTATTTTAGAGGGAAATGAATTCCTCGGTTCTGTAAAACAAAAGTTACTTGTAAAAAAAGAATATGTTACGCGAAGATTAAAGGTTATGGATAATATTAAAGCAATATATGAACCAGATGCCTGCATTAATCTCGCTTTGCAATGCAATTATTCTGGAACAGATATGCAATTAGCAGAGAGGTTAATGCAGCAAGGAACATTAATCATGCCTGCAAGTGGTTATGGTTATAATACTCAGGATTGTGTTCTTCGAATAACATTTGCAGAAAGAGAAGAGAAATTAGAACACAGTTTAAATGTGTTAGAAAGAGTTCTGAATTGAAATTTACTAATTACTAAAGTTACGTTAAATCAATAACTCTCATTATTTCTTTCAATTATATATTTGTCGTTTTATAATAAGACAACATAAATTAATATAATCATTACTACTTATTAGTACTATCACATTACGTTGTGAGGTTATGTGGTGAGGTGAATAATATGGATAACACTCGAAAACAATTATATCAACAATTAGAACAAACTATTGGAAATACTCCTTTAGTTTTATATCCACAGAAATTGTCTAATGGAAATCAATTGTTTATCAAAGAAGAATGTAGGAATCCTTTTGGGAGCCATTATGATCGTGTGTATTTAGAATTGTTTCAGCAGTTTGAGAACTCTGGAAAAATTAAGCAAGGGGATAAAGTGCTTGAAACTACTTCCGGAACTGCTGGAGTTTCATTTGCAGGCATTGGGAAATTGCTTGGTTTTGATTGCCATGTTGCAATTCCTTTGGGAGTTGATCAAGTGATTATTGAAGAGATTCGAAAGCAAGGAGCTGAACTTTATTTCACTCCTGAAAAAGATTATGTTTCTGGTTTTCCTTTGTTTCTTATTCAATTTTTATCAGAGCATAAAGGTGAATTTATTTTTTTAAATCATTCGATGGGCAAACGCTCTGGTTCTGCTTATTTGAATAATCCTTTGACACTTGTTGCACTTCGAAAAATAGGTGAAGAAGTTGTTCAGCAGATGAAAAATGGAGTGCAAAATAAGATGCAAAATGGTTATGATTTAACAGTTGATTATTTTCTTCCTGCAGTCGGTAATGGTTCAACAATTCTTGGACCTGCTCCTGCTTTTGAAGGTTTATCGACTAAAATAATTGCTTATGAATCCTTTCAAGCTGCTGTTGTTTATGATTTATTACAGCCGGAAAAATATCAGCAAGAATATGGAATAGCACCTGGAAGTTTACCTCGACATAAATTGCGTGGCACGAGTTATCAAGGAATTGATTTTCCACATATTCGAAATGCTGTTGCTCAGCAATTGATTTTTGACTCTGTTTTAGTCAGTGATCGAGAAATTGATGCAAATTATTTTGCAGCAACTGGAAGAAATGATACTTTGCAATTGCCTCATTGGGATGATCAGGTGTTTGAAGAGTTGCAATTAGAGTATGGGCGAAGTACTCGTGCAGGGATTGCTGTTGCTCAACAATTATCAAAAAAAGTTGAAGGAAAGAATTTTGTAATTATGGCTTATGATACGATTGAGCGGTATGATGTTTGGGAGAAATGATTAATTGCTTGTATCTTTACATTATATTTTCTTAATGAGCGAAAATGTTATATATTTGTTATGCTTAATCACTTTTATGGTACAAGAAATGATTATGATTTCAAGAAAAGAATATGATGGAATGAAAGAGACTATTGAATTACTCCAAAATTCAGATATGATGGAACAGATTATTGAAAGTGAAAAAAATATTAAACAAGGAAAAATAAAAAAATTGAATGTTTAATAAATATTATGTTTTCCTATTGCTTCTACAATAATTATTTTATTTAGGTCATTGATGCTATAAATCATACGAATATTAGAACCTAACCAGCAACTCCATTTTCCTGACAATTTTCCATGTAAAGGATGTGCATCACATTCAATACGTGGTGATATTTTTAATCGTTGTATTTTTTGGTTTATATCATTTCTTAAAATAATATATTCATTTAATCTCTTTTCAGTTTTATTATTAGCAGTATAAATCTCGTACATTATTAAATTTATAGTTGCTTTCATTTAAAAAGTTATTTTTTGACAAATCAAAATCTTAATAAACAAACGAATTCTACATCATTTTATGTATAAAATCAATAAACTCCTTTTTGGAACATCTGGGATTCCATTGTCAACAGAACCTCGAAATACGCTTGAGGGAATTAAGCAAGTTAAAAAACTTGGTCTTGATTCTATGGAATTGGAATTTGTTCGAAATGTGAATATTTCTGCTGAAAAAGCTCCTGAAGTAAAAAAAATAAAAGAAGAGCATGATGTTGTTTTGACTTCTCACGGGCAATATTGGGTGAATTTAAATTCACTTGATCCAGCAACGCTTGAATCAAGTAAAAAAAGAATTTTGCAGGCTTGTGAAATTGCTGAAGCTTGTGGGGTATGGAGCATTTGTTATCATATGGCATATTATATGAAACTTGATAAAGAAAAAGTGTATCAAAATTTAAAAGTTGCATTAACTGATGTTACAAAACAATTGCAGGAGAAAAGTTTAACAAATGTTTGGCTCCGTCCTGAAACAGGTGGAAAATTAAGTCAATTTGGTGATGTTCATGAGCTTGTTCGAATCAGTCAAGATTTTGAACAAGTTATGCCATGCATTGATTTTGCCCACCATTTCGCACGAACGCAAGGCAAGTGTAATACTTATGAAGATTGGTGCGAAATTCTTCAAGTCATTGAAAAAGGTTTAGGTAGAGAAGGATTAAATAATATGCATTGTCATACTGAAGGAATTGAATATGGTGATACTGGAGAAAGGAATCATGTCAATTTGAACGAATGTAAATTAAATTATTTAGATTTGGTCAAAGCATGGAAGGAATATAAAATTAAAGGTGTCATTACCTGTGAAAGTCCTAATATTGAAGATGATGCAATGCTTTTGAAGAATAGTTATTGGAAATAGATTTAAACTGATTTTTAGTCGTACGGTTTTTATGAAATAAAATACCGTACTTAGTTTGTTTTTGATCAAACTTTTTTTTAAAAAGTTTGGCTGGTATGAATTTAAGATTAAAGGTGTCATTACCTGTGAAAGTCCTAATATTGAAGATGATGCAATGCTTTTGAAGAATAGTTATTGGAAATAGATTTAATTAATGAATATTTGTTTTAATTATATTATTCTTATTTTTAATTATTATAATAATTATTATTTTACAATTAATAATTGCAATACATTCGGTTGTTCTTTTAAATCCATTGTTCCTGCACCGAAACCTCTTTTTAGAATTTTAAACTCTTTGATGCTTTCTTGTTTTTTTACAATTGTCTTTAAAATTGCAGCGCCAGTTGGGGTAATAATTTCTGCCGTTATATTTACCGGATATGTTTTGAATCCTTTTAGTAGTCTTTGTGTTGCAGGTCCTGGGTTTGGAATTTTTCCATGATCGCAGTTGATTGTGCCTTCGGGTATTGGAAGATGCGAACAGTAAACTTCTGTTATTTTTAATTTATCAAGGCAAATTGCAGCACCAATAATATCGATAATTGAATCCATTGCACCAACTTCATGAAAATGAATTTCTTCAAGCGTTGTTTTGTGGACAAATGCTTCTGCTTTTCCAAGTGTAAGGAATATTTTCTTTGCTGTTTTTTTTATTGGTTTTGATAAATTACTGCTTTCAATTATTTTATAAATATCAGAGAGATGCCGTTCATGATGATGGTCATCAATTGATAATTGCAATTGTTTTGCTTTTATTCCTTTTTTATCAACTGTTTTTGTTTTGAGTCTGAATTGATCTATTTTTAGTTTTTTTAGTTCTTTTTGCAATTCTTTTTCATTCACTCCTAAGTCGATGCATGCTGTAAGAAACATGTCGCCTGCAATTCCTGATGGGCAATTGATGTAGAGTATTGTCATTTTGTCACCTTTGTTTATGATTTTATTTTATGTTTTTACTTCTTTTCGTTTCATTCACTTTCATTATTTTGCATGCAGCAGCTGCTGCGCCAAATCCATTATCGATGTTTACAACAACAACTCCTGGTGAACAGCAGTTAAGCATTGAGAGTAATGCTGCTAATCCCTTGAAACTTGCCCCATAACCGATGCTTGTTGGCACTGCAATTACTGGGCACGAGGCTAATCCTGCAATTACACTTGCAAGCGCTCCTTCCATTCCTGCAATAACAATGATTATTTTTGCTTTTTCTATTTTTTCTTTGTGCGCTAATAATCGATGTAAGCCAGCAACTCCGACGTCAAATAATGTTTCTACTGCTTGGTTCATTAATTTACAAGTAATTGCAGCTTCTTCTGCAATTGGAATGTCAGAAGTTCCTGCTGTTACAATTAAAATGAAATCTTTCTTTTTTTTCCATTTTTTTGTTTTATTTTGGTTATTATTATAATTAATATCATTATTATCATTATTTTTATTTTCTGGATTGAGAATGATTGCTTTTGCGATTTGATTGTATTGAATATTATTATATTTGAGCGTTATTTCTTCTGCAATTCTATTTTCTACTTTTGTTATTAATATTGGTTTTTTTGTAGTATATACTTTTTTAATAATTTCAAGAAGATGCTCTTTTGTTTTGCCTTTTCCAAAGATCACTTCTGGAAATCCTGTTCGTAAACTCCGATGATGGTCAAATTTTGTGTGGCCAAGGTCTTCAAATGAGTAATAATTGAGGTTATTCTTGTTTTTATTCAATTCTTTGTTTGTTTTTTGCAGTTGTTTCATTGTAATCAGTGTTTTTGTGAGATATTTTTGTTTTTTTAACTTAACTTTTTTTATATTAACTTTTTATTTTCTTTAAAGAGATTGAGGCTTCCTCGTCTATAACCCTCTAAGTCAAGTGCAACATAATGGAATCCTAATTGCTTGAGAAAAGCAGTTATTTCATCATTATTCTCTAAAAAACGAATAAAATCATTTTTATCGATTTCAATTCTTGCAGTGTTATTTTCATATCGGACTCTTACTCGTTCTATTCCTTTTTCTCGTATTTTTTTTTCAGCAAGTTCGATTTTTTTCAGTTTTTCAATGGTAATTGTTTCTCCGTATGCAACTCGTGAAGATAAACAGGGTGTAGCAGGTTTGTTCCAGATTGGAATTTCTAATGCTTTTGCAATCATTCTGATTTCTTTTTTTGTTAATCCTGTTTCTTGCAATGGACTTTTAATATTTAATTCTATTCCTGCTTTTGCTCCTGGCCTATAATCATGTGTGTCATCAGCGTTTGTTCCGTCTAGAATGATATATTTTTCTTTATTTTGTTCTTGTTTTTGCTCTTCTTTTTGGGCGAATTGATGCAATTGTGTGTATAATTCAGATTTGCAAAAATAACATCTATTTGTTGGATTTTGATAGTATTGCAGGTTGTCTAATTCATTTGTTTTGATTGTTATTTGGGTTATGCCGATGATTTTTGCGATTGTTTTTGCATTTTTTATCTCTTCATCAGGAATTGAAGCAGAAATTCCTGTAATTGCGGTTGTTTTTTCTTTGAGAATGTCAAATGCAATTTTTGCCATTAATGCACTGTCGATTCCTCCTGAATATGCAATATATATTTTATTGTATTTTTTAAAATTTTCAATTTTGTCGATAAGAATCTGTAATTTCTGGAGAAGTTGCTCTGAAAATGGTTCTTTTTCTTCATTTTGTTTGTTTTTTATTTCATAAATCGTTTTTAATTTGTATTTTGTTCCAAGTATTGTTTCAATTTGTTCATTGAATTGGCTTTTTTCATGTTCTTTTTCAAGAATTAATTGAGAATTGTGATTTTTGTTGTTCATTATGTCAAGAAATTGGAGAAAGTATAAAAATATTTTGTTTTTTAGACGGAAAATAAAAAAATAAAAAAGAAAAAATTAATTATTTTTTCTTTTTCTTTTTTGATCCTGCACTTTTTTTCTTTTTTGCTGGCATATTGAACACCTCTTCTTTTTAAAAAACTATTTCATTTTATGAATGACCATCTATATAAATGTTTCTAAATAAAAATTATAAAAATAAATAATTTTTATAATTTTAAATCAAAAGATTTATGTAGATAAAACTATTTTGATGTTTCATGGTTAAAAAAATGAATCAAAAAAAAACTGAGTTGATTTTGGAAGGCAATGCGCAATTGCTCATTTATAGAGGAGAAAAGATCTCAAAAGAACTCCCTGTTTTTTATAATCCTGTTATGAAACACAATCGTGATATTACTATAGCTTTACTTTCTGTGATTTCAAATCAGAATATGAGGATTGCAGATATTTTAGCAGCTTCTGGTGTTCGCGGTATTCGAATGTTTCAGGAATTACCTCAAAAAAAGATTGAAACTCTTTTTTTGAATGATTTTGATGCAGAATCAGTATCTTTGATGAAGAAAAATCTGAAATTAAATAAATTATCAGAACAAATTAAAACGAAAAAGATTGTATTAATGCAAAAAGATGCAAATTTATTTATGCTTGAAGAGAATGGATTTGATTTTATTGATATTGATCCTTTTGGCTGTCCTAATGTTTTTCTTGATTCAGCAATTAAACGAATTGCTCGGAACGGAATTTTAGCAGTAACTGCAACTGATACAAGTGCATTAGCAGGTACATTTCCGTTGGTATGTCTTCGAAAGTATTGGGCAAATCCAATGCATAATGAGTTGATGCATGAAATTGCTGTACGCATTCTTGTTCGAAAAGTGCAGTTAGTTGCAGCACAATATGAAAAAGCGATGATTCCTTTGTATAGTTATGCAACACAGCATTATGTTCGAGTCTTTTTTCAGTCAAAAAAAGGAAAAAAAGATGTTGATGCTTTATTAAAACAGCATCTTTTCTTTTTGTATTGCAATAAATGTATGAAACAGGTAGTACGTTCTGGTAATATCATGCTCTGTTGCGGGCAAAACATGATCTCAGCTGGGCCTATTTATGGAGGAGCATTATGGGATCAGAATCTTGCAAAGAGAATCTATACTTTTGCAGCTCAAAATAAATTTATGAATCAGGATAAGGAGCTTTTAAAATTAACACGATTATTAGCTGAAGAATCAGGGATTAATTCTGTTGGTTTTTTTGATCTTCATACTTTTGTTGAGAAATATGGTTATTCAGTTATTCCAAAATTTTCTTTGGTTTTTGAATTATTGAAAAAAAAACAAATTATTGCTTCGAGAACTCATTTTAATGAATATTCGATTAAAGCAGAATGTGATATTGTTCAAATGGGAGAAATTGTTAAAAGTTTATTTCAAAAAGAATAATATTAACATATGAGAATAATGTAACAATTTGTAAAAAAATAAAGGTACAGTAATTATTTTCTTTTATCCTACTGCTCTTCGCACATCAGTTACGTCGACAGAATTAACTCCTTCAATTGCTGCAATTTTCTTTTCAAGTTCTTCTGTTGAGCCTTTTGCTTCATCCATTACTATGATTAAATTTAACATGTTTAATCCATAAGCAACTGGTTTTACTTCAACTTTTCCGAGAATTGCATCATGAGCATTGATTAATTTATGAGCAGCATGCTCTATTTTTTTTAAGTCAATTTCAGGTGATTCAGGCATTACTTTAATTGTAACTATTACGTCGGCCATTTTTATAACACCTAATTTGGTCCAGTAAAACCGCAGATACATTTGTATTGCGCTGCAATTTGTCTTGCAAATCTTGATCGCACTATTTTTTCTTTACCACAGCTTGGGCAAGGAAATGTTACTGATCCACAATCGTTTACTATTTCTGTTCCTGTTGAAGCACATTTTAATTTTTGCATTCGTTTTCACCTATATTAGTAGTATATTGGTTTTATTGTCTATTTAAAAATGTTTTTATTCTTTATCCTCTGTAGAAATTGTAGCTCTTTTTTTTGTTTATGCTTTTAATAATGCTAATTTAATCTCATTCTTAAGACCAAGTATTTCATAGTATAATTCTCTTTTTTTGACGTGTGAAGAATCGATTTTTTCATATTCATTCATTACTTTTCCTAAAGCAGTATTTGCTTCTTCGTATTTTTTATCTTTGATTAATGAATTTGTTTCATCAATCATTGATAATACATTTTTTTCTTCATTCTGTTCAAAATGATTGTTGCTGTTATTATTTTCATTATTATTGCTATTATTTTCCGTTGCTGTTAGCAATTGCGGGATTTGTTGTTCTTGTTGTTGCGCGAATACTTGTTTTACTTCTTCTGCTGTAATTCTCGTTTCAGGCTCTTTTTTTTCAGTTGTGTTTGTTATGCTTTCTCTGATGTCTTTTGTATCGTGATAAAATGCTATGTTTCCTTCAAAATCTGAGTTTTTCATTTTATGAATATGCTCTAATTTTTTGTATTCATCTTTTACTCTTGTTTGAAGCCTTTGATGGATCTCTTCCAATTCTTTTTTGCCTTGTAATAATTGATCGTATGTTTTTAATTCTTGGAGCGTATTTGTTACAATTTTTTCTTTTTCTGCTAATGCTTTTGAAATTTTGTCAAGTTCTTTTGCTTTTTGTTTATTTTCGTTAATTGCTAATTGTAATTCTTCCTGCTTTTGTTTCATCTGTAATTCTTTTTTAACCATTGCTGGCTTCTGTATTGTTAATTTTTTGTATACTTGTGTTATTTCTTCTTCTTTTTCAGCAATTAATTGAAGATCTTGTTCGATTTTATTGAATTTTTGTGTAATGCTTTCTTCTTCTTTGCTAATCAATTGTTTATTTTCTTTAATTTCTTTTTCTATTTTTTTAATCTCTTCTTCTTTTATCTGCAGTTCTGCTTGTTTTTGTTCAAATATTAATTGTTTTGGATGAAATTCTTTCTCAAAAATTTCCATATTATGTTGTTTTGCATCTAATTCTGCCTGTAAATTATGAATATTTCTTTTCTGCAATTCAAATCTTTCAACAGTTATGAGCAATTCATTTTCTTTGTCATCAATTGCTTGTTTATCTTTTTCAAGCTCTTTAATTCTGTTGATAATTGCAGTTTCTTCTTTGTCAAGCAGTATTTTTGTTTCTTTGTATTGTATTTCTCCTGCAATAATTCCTTCTTCTCGTATTTTTAATTCCATCTCTTTTTCTTTCAATGATGATTCAATATGTTTTAATTTTTCTTCTTGAGAAATAAGTTTGTAATCTCTTTTTTGAATATCTTTGTTTCGTTTATTGAGTGCAGTTTCTGCTTGCCTCAGAAGTTCAAGATAATCTGCTAACTCTTTTTCTCGGCTGATGATTGCCTTTTGTTTATCAATCAGTTTATTTGGTGAGATGGTTCGAATTTGATTTGAGATTGTAATTGGTTTTATAGCTTTCATTATTGGTGTATTGTCAGGGACAGAGAATTGTATTGTTGATGATTCTTTTGTATTTTGTTCTAATTGTGTTGTTTCTTGTTCAAGCTCTGTTATTGATTGATCGATTGCTGTAAAATCTTCAAATTCTTCAGGACGAGGAATTGCGTTTGGAACTGCTGTTGCTTGCAATTGTTCTTCTTGCTTTTTTTTAAATAATTTATCGAGAAAGCTTGTTTTTTCTGCTATTTTTGTTGTTTCTTGTTTTTGTGTTATTTCTTCAATTTTATTTTGTTTTAATTTATTCTCTTTTTTTCGAATTTCTTCGGTGATTTGCTGAATTTCTTCATTCTTGTTTTTTATGTTATCCTCTTGTTTTGTTTGTTTTTCCTCTTCATGCTGTTTTTGTTCAAGAGATTCTTTTTTTTTAGAGAATAAACGTTCAAAAAAACTTTCAGTATCATTAGTTGATCTTGTTTTATCAGTTTCTGCAAAACCTGCTGGTGGTTCTGGTGGTTCTGGAATAATTTTTAGTACTTTATCACTCATCTTTTAATCCCCTTTTTGATATTGATAATTTGGCAAATATATAAAGTTAATTATATTAATTAAAATTAATTCTTTGTTTAATTAATTTCAATTAATATAATCATTTAATGGACCGTTAATCGAATTTTTTTCATTCGTAAGAAACGAAGTCCATCACGTTCTTCAATTTGTTTATGATATAATATATTATTTCGCTGTTTCATAAAATTATAGATAATACTGTAGTTTGAAAAAAGAAAAAAACTCATACCTAACACCCCCAACTATAGGCTTATAACAAAAAGTTACTAGTAAACTCTATTCTTTTTGTTTTTTACCTCATTATTCTTTTGTCGATCATGATTTATATACTTTTTGTTTTCTAGTTTAGGAATTTGTATACAGGTATTATGATCTTTGAGAGAAATTATAATTATTTGAAAATGGTGATTTTGTTTTACTTTTTTTAACAGAATAATTTTTTTATTACTATACATTTCTATTTGTATACATTGGTTAATATATCTACTTTTGTGATAATGCCAAGCATTTTTCCTTTTTCTGAAACAATTAAGAGCGGATAGGTGTTGAGTAATTGGCTTATCAATTGTAATGATGCGTTTTTTCCGATTATTGGAGGTGAATCGATCATTATTTCTTTGATTTTAACTGCTGCTGATTTGTGTGTTAAGAGTGCATCTAATGCAACAGCTTCTGAAATTAAACCAATGGGGAGATTATTTTCAACAACAGGCAATTGAGAAATGCTGAATTTTTTCATTTTTTCAATTGTTTCTTTTAAAGAATCATTTCCATGGCAAAAGAGAAGATGTTTGTTCATTATTTTTTCTGCTGTTGGCTGTGATTGATTTTCCAATCGATATAATGCTTCAAAAATCTTCATTGCTTTACTGTAGGTAGGATCAATAGTACTTGCTTCTATTTTTGCAATTAATGATTGAGAAACATCTGCAATCTTTGCTAATTGTGATTGCGTAAGATTATGTTTTTTTCGGATTGTTTTTATTTCACTCAGTTCGTAGTACATCATTTTGCATCATTTTTTGGATTGTGCTTATTATTTTTCTGCTATAACTAAAGCAAATAATTTCCGAATATTACTTTGCTTTAGCTAGATAGTAAAGGCACATTAAAATATTCGATTATTCTGTGCCTTGACTATATTTCTGCTGTATTCTTGTAGTGGAGAAGTATTCTCTTTATAATATTTTCTGTTTTAATTATTCTGATGAGAATTTATTGTTTTTTATGTTCATTGTTTTTTTGTAATTGTTTCTGTTACAATTCTCATATATTCTTCTATTACTCTTGCTTTTATTGCTGTTGCAACTGCATCCATAAATTGTTGTGGGATTACAACTCGAACTGAGCCATCGCAGCCTTCTTTTGTAACAGGATCTTTGAGATAGAGTGCAGGATTAATTGTAACTGTTGTTCCATCAATTATATCAGTTAATGTTGCGTCAGTTCCTGAAGCAATGTCATCTGCTGCTGGAACAGTTTCTCCTTTTAAAAGTGCAAGATATGCTGGGTTAACAAATGCAGAGGCATCTTTTCCACTTTTATCTCTGGTATAAACTCCAAAACTGTGTTGCTCTAATGCAGTGTATAGGTAATCGACTATTGCAGCTGGCGTTATTGCTTGTTCGATTGCTGTTTGGAGTGTCCCGTCTTTGTCGAGCATTTGTTGATATTTTCTTACTTTTTCAGTGAGATCAGTTATTTGCTGAGTTGTTGTTTTTTGTTCATCAATTGCTGTTGCATATGCTGTTGTTATTGCAGTTACTTTTTCAGTTATTTTTTCTGCAAGTGTTATTCCTGATAATTGCGTGTAATCTGTTAGTGCTTTTGTTTCATCACTTTTTTCAGTACTTTTTAGTGTTGTATCAATTGTTTCGAGTAATGTTCGTTGCATTTGTTGATAGGAAGCATATTCTTCGATGATTGTATTAACTCTTGTAGTTACTTCTTCTGCTGTTATTCCGTCATTTGATTTTACTTTTGTTTCTAAATCTGTTATTGTGTTTGGCATTATTGTTTTTAATGTGAAATAAAGTGATGCTATGTTTGCTTTATTATTTTGATATTTTTCTTTTAATTCTGTAATCCATTCTGTTATGAATCCTTCTAATTCTTCTTCTTTTAATGCGTCAATTTCTGTTTCTTCGACAGTAATATTTCTGCTTGTTGTTTTTGCAATTGTTCTCATTGTTGTAATATATTTTTTTGCTTTTGTTTCTGCTTTTGTATTTTGTGCAGCTAAACTTTTTGCTTCTTGGTCTTTTGCTGTTGTTTTTGTTTTTAGTTCTGCCCAAACTTCTGCTTCGCTTAATGCAGCATATTCTGCTTTTTTCTCTGCATTTTCTGCTCCATAAATTGTGATTAATAACTCTCTTGCTGTTTCAAGCGATTGTGCTGCACGTGTTTTTTCATGTTGATAATTTTTGCTTATTTTTGTAATTTCTGTTGCGATAATATCAATTAATTCTGCTGGGTTCTTTGTATCATATTTGTCTGGAGTTTTAGTAGTTGAAATAAATTCTTTTTTTGCTACTGCTTTTAGTTTATCGATTGCAGCTGCTGTTGTTTTTTGTTCATCATTTGCAGTTTTATATTGATTAAGAATTTCTCTTATTTCGATGATTTGTTGCGGGGAATTTATTTCTGTTTTATAATCAGTAATTGTTTTTGTTGTTTTTACCAGTTCTTCAAGCAATGTTAGTCGCTCTGTTTTTGCTGCATAATCTGCTGTTGTTGTTTTTAATTTTGTTAATTCATCTTTTATTTTTTGATAATCGACTAGTTCTAATTTTAATTCACGCAATGTACTTAGTTTTTGTTGTAAATCATTTGGTAAATATTTTTCTATTAATATCATATCTTTGAATATAAGGTCAGTTGTTTTATTATCAGTTAAACAATACAATAATTCAGTTATTAATGCGCTTCTTGCTCTTGCTTCTTCGAATCCTGCTAAATCTTTATTTGCTTCTGTTAATCTTTCATTTTCTCTTGTTAATTCTCTTATTCTTTCTTCTTTTCGTGCACCTTCATCGGTGAGTGCACTTATTTTTGCTACCAAATCAACTTCTACTTTCATTTCTGTTAATGAATTTTTAATGAGGTCAGTTTCAATCAAATTCTCAAAATAAGTACTTACTGCTGTTTGTAGCATTTGGATTGTACTCTTACATTTATCTTCATCATTTCCGATGTATTTTTCTGATTCATTATCAAGCTGTTTTCTTATTTTTGTTCCTAAAAGAAGAATTTCTTTTTTTGTATAGTTTAATGTTTTAATTGGTTTAACTAAATCAAGCAGAAATTGTTCTGTTAATTCGTGTTGAATCTCATTTCCTCCTCTATATATTTCATGAAATAAAACGGTGATGTCTTGTCTTATTGCCTTAAATAAGGTTTGATATGTTTCCGTGTACTCATTATATTTTATTTCAAATACATCGCTTGCTGCACTTCGTATGTTTGTTGCGATCAGTTCCTCATTGTTTCTAGTTCGTGATGCTATTGTTTCAAGTGATTTTTTTTTCCAATCAATTGCTGCTAATGAGAATAAAGCATCATAAGTACTATTTGCAAAGTTAGCATCAATTGCATTCCAGAATAAATTGGATTTACCATTCTCTGTTAATTCACTGCAAATTTTATCATCTAAATTATCTCTTTCGACAGCTATTGGAAATTTTGCTATAACTGTTTTTGTTCTATTATTTGGGACTTGAGTTGTAGCTTTTGGAAAAGAAGTTCTTGTATCAATTAAAGCTATTTGTTCTCTTGATTTTTTTGTTCTTGGTAATACTTTTTTTATTGCTTCAGGTACTTCAAGTTCTTTAAACCAATTAACAACTCTGTCGTATAGTTTCATTAGAAAGTAAAAATAAGATTCTCTTTATAAAACTTATGTGTGTGCACTACTTTTAAGTGGGCACTTGTTTTTGAAGAATATTTTGGAGAAGTTTTGTTTGGTTTTATTCTTCTTATTTTGGTGTTAAGCTTGCTTCTGTTTGCTCTACATTTGTAACATAATCGTTTATCACTTTTGTTTTTATTGCTGTTGCAACTGCATCAATAAATTGTTGTGGGAATACAACTCGAACTGAACCATCGCAGCCTTCTCTTGTAACAGGATCTTTTAAGTATAATGCTGGAACAATTGTAGTTTGTTGTCCATCAATTATATCAGTTAATGATGCGTCTGTTCCTGAAGCTATGTCATCAGCTGCTGGAATAGTTTGTCCTCTTAAAACTGCAAGATATGCTGCATTAACAAATGCGTATGCATCTTTTCCACTTTTATCTCGAGCATAAACTCCTAAACTGTGTTGTTCTAATGCAGTGTAAATATAATCGACTATTGCAGTTGGTGTTAATGCTTGTTCGATTGCTGTTTGCAATGTGCCATTTGTGTCAAGTAATTTTTCGTATGCTTTTACTTTTGTAGTGAGATTTTGAATAGTTGTTGCATTTCTTTCTGTTTCTTCTTTTTCTTTTTTATATACTTTCTTTAATTCCTCTACTTTTGCTGCAACAGCATCAAAAAGTGTTTTCCCTACTAATCGATCATAATTTACAGGAGTTTTTTCGAAAAGTGTGTCAATTGTTTTTCCTAATTCTCTTTGCATTTGTTCTTGTGCTTTTTGTTCTGTTTCTTGTTCTTCGTATTTTATTTTGTTTGCTGCATATTCATCGATTATTGTAGTTACTGCTGGAATAAGTTTTTCTATTGAAAGATTTTTATTATCTGTTAATACTTGTGCTGCTATTTCTGGAGTTTTCTCTTCTAATTTATGATATAGTAATATCATTTTTTCTATATTCTTATTATAATTTTCTCCAGTTTTTGCAAATACTACCCTAATATATTCTGTTAATTCTTCACATTCCATTGTTTTAATTGCTGTTATTTTGGCAGTCTTTTTTTTATCTGTTAATGCTTCTGCGATTGCTCTCATTGATCCAATATATTTTGCTGTAGTTAAAATTAAAGTATCATATTTCTCGGTAAGTTTATCTACTGATTCTTTTGTTTTTTTTGTTTCTTCACTGTGTTTTCTTTTTATTTCTTCTCTTAATTTTTCATAATCTAATGATGTAAGTGTTGCTTTTTCAGCATCGTTTTGAGCATAAATATCAATTATTGTTGCTTTCACTCTTGCAAAACTTTCTTCTGCAGCTATTCTTTGATCAGCATGTTGTCTTTTTATTTTATCAATAGATTGTCCAATTATTCCAATTAATGCACTTGGTTCTGCAGTTTCATAACTTTCTGCTGTTACTCCGTTAATTATTAGTTTTTCTTTTGCAACTGTTCTTAATTTATCAATTGCTAACTTTGTTGCTTTATATCCTCTTAAAGCAGTTGTTAATCCTTCAATATCATCTTTTGTTTTTATTTCTCCTCTATAATCTGCAATTGTTGTAGTTCGACTTAAAATTGTTTCGAGCAATGAAAGACGTTCGAATTTGGCAACATTTTGTTCTGCTGCTTTTTTCAATCCAGCTAATTCTTTTTTTATTGATTCATAATCTGTAGGAATTTGAGTTTCCACATCTGTTTTTGGTTGTTCTCTTATTGGTTCTGTTTTTCTTTCTCTTTTTTTTATTTCATCTGTAATTTGATATTTTGTACTAGATAATGATGCTTTAACTAAAGGAATTTGTAATATTTTTTCAAAGTAGAGGTTGACTGTATTTTTTACTATTCCGATTGTACTATTGCCATTTGCTTTTCCTTTTGTTGTAATATCAGTGATATATTTTGTTCCAAAAAGATTAACTTGGGTCATGATTGTATCTCGTAATAGTTTTATTTCTTCTTCAGTATGGTATAATATTTTAATTTGCGGAATTAATTGTTCAAGAACGTAATTTTCTTTTATTTCATAAGAACTTTGCATTTGAAACATTGATGCAAATAATTGTTGTAAATCAGTTTGAACAGTTTTGAAGAATGTAGCTGCTGTTTCTTCTCTTTCTTGATATAATTTTGTTAATACGGATCTTTTTTCTTTTGCAGTCATTGATTCTAACATTGTTCCTCTTTTTTTTGCATCTATTTCTGCTATTTTTCTTTTTTGTTCTTTAATCAGTAATTCACTGATTCCATCCCTTATGTAACTCGCAGTTGTAAATGTGTTATCAATGTCGTTCCAGAAATCTTTTGCAACTCTTTCATTTCTGAGAAAATCGCCGATTTTTACTTCTAAGTCAGCTTTATTATATTGAAGAGGGACTGTTGCTATTGTTTTTGTTTCTACCATTATTCCACATACCTATTGTTCTCTTTTTATACTAGAAATATTGGTTGGTTTATAAATATTGTTGTTTGTATTACTGCTTAGTAAGAAATTGTTTCTAAACTGGAATTTAAAGAAAAATTCTAATTAAAATATAATTAAAAAGAGAGGAAAAAAATAAATTAAATCTTATCTGCTTGAATCTGCTTGTCGTTCAAGTTCTACTTTTTTTGCAATTGCTGTTGAAGATGGGCTTAGATTGTAAGCGTTTAAGATTTCTTCAGCTAATGCATTTTTGAACGGTTTTTTGCTATTGAAAGACTTTTGATATGATCCTTGTACAAAGTATCGTAAAACGATGTCAACTCTTCGTTGTGGAGCACATTCAACTGATTTTGGATATCTTGCTCCTCCATATTCGATTGTGATGATTTCTTCTCGAGGAGCTGCATTTTCAACTGCGCGAACAAGAACTTCAACTGGATTCTTTTTTGTTGCTGTTTCAATCATTGTCATAACTTCTTCCATGATTGCAAAAGCTGTTATTGCTTTTCCTGTGCAATGGAATGAAGATTTATAATGCTTTTTTGCCTTGTGTCCTGGGATCATTATTTTATTAATTAATCGCTCGACAAGATGCATTTTTGATTTATGAAATTTTGTACCAATATATCTTCCACCTGTTCGTGGAACAATAATGTTTGGCAATGATATATATTTTCTTAAACCTGCATCTTTTACTTCGATGCCAGCTGAAGACCATTTGTTGAAAAGTTTACATTCCATAATTACACACCGTTTTATTTACGAGCTTTCTCGATTTTTCCGCCTAATAATGCTTCTAATGATTGGTCATTTACTTTGATAACACACCATCGTACTCCTGGAACATCTCCTTTTGATCGTCCCATTTTTCCGCCGATACATTCAACGATAACTTCATCGTGTTCATCAACCATTTTTGTTGCGCCATCGCCTGGTAAAAATGCGGTTACTTGTTTTCCGTTCTTAATTAATTGTACCCGAACACATTTTCTCATTGCTGAGTTTGGTTGTTTTGCTTCTAATTGTAATTTTTCAAGCACGATTCCTCGTCCTTGGGAAGCTCCTTCTAATGGATCTGCTTTTTTTCTTAAGTTGAGTACACTTCTTACGAATGTTTTGTCAAGCCAACGAAATTTGTTTCTTCGTTTTTTTAATTGTTTTCCTGCGTTAATTCCTGATGATTTTTTTGCCATTGTTATCCTCTATCTTTATTCTCTTTGTCTTTTTTATATATCTCTTTTATTTTATTCTTTTTTATTGTACTTTTAATTCTTTTATTGGGAAATATCGTTTTACTATTGATTCTGTATAACGTAATGATTGCGCGCTTCTACCAATCAATAATCCACGAGATCGTGTATCTGTTGGTATGATTGTGATTATTCCTTCTTTGCCTTCTTCTTGAATTATGCTTTCAAAACGAATTGGATAAAATACATTTTTAATGAATTTTTCAATGTTTGCATTGTATTCAATCAATTTGATCTTTTTATTGCTGATACTTTCAAATCGTTTTACGTTTTGTCCTGCTTTTCCAATCGCTTTTGGCAATTCATTTTCTTCTACAATAAATACCAATTGCTGGTTTTGATCAACAAAACAATCTTTTACCTTTGCTTTGCTTATGTTTTCGAATATGTTCATTAAGCCAATTGTTGCACTGTCATACTTAATTGTCACTTGAACACCTATGGATAATGAATTTATTTGATTATTGCCAATACTGTTATTGAAAATGGTTTTTTACAGATTACTCCAACTTCATCGCTTGGATATTCTAATGCAGTAATTGGAACGCTTTTGAATGATGCATAATAATTTAAATCATTTTTAACATCTTCTGGGCATGTTGAACTCATAAAAATTTTTTTGAGTTTGTCCATTTTTAATGCTTTCATTGTTGAATCTGTTCCGATGATTATTTTTTTATTATCAATTGATTCTTTAATTTCGTCAATTTCTGTTTTTGTTTCTTTTGCCATTGTTCTTCACGTATTATTTTTAATTCATTTTTAAGGGTAAGCTGATTATTTAAAAATCTTTCTCTTTTTTGAGAAAGATTTTTTATTTTTATTCTTTTATTTTTCCTTGCGGTTTTGTTACTAATCCGGGTAATCCTGTTCCAATTGGTACTGGTTGGTTCAACATAACGTTTTCAACAACGCTGTTTAATTTATCAGTTTCTCCTGATATTGCTGCTTCAACAATATGCTTTAATGGAGTTTCGAATGAGGCTCGTGCTAAAACGCTTGATTTTTCATTGACAATACCGTATCGTGTTAAACCTTTGATTGTTCCAGAGGAGCACATTGTGTCTGATACTAACATGATATGCCGGACGTCAACGTTTAAACCTTGCGCGTCAATAACTTTGATTACTTCATTGATGATTGCTTGCCGCGCTGCTTCAATTCCTAAGACTGTGCCGATTTCTGCAATATCATTGGAAATTGTTTTTTCTTTATCAATGCCGTCCATTACTAAAATTTCTTTTAGATTTGTTCCTGCTGTTACAATAATATATTCATCGCCTTTTTTAATTGGAAGCACTTGGGTAATTCCTTTTACTCCGCAAATGAAAATTTCTTTTAATTTATCTTTTAATTTAAATACTTCATTGATTGCTTCTTCTTTGCTTTTTGGTTTTATTGTAAGAACATTTCCGTCAGCTTTTACTTGTATTCCTCGAACAACTTCGACTGCTTTTACAACAGCAGTTGCATTGATTCGAAGCGCTTGTAATTTTTCTTGGGAAAGTGTTACATCGATTGCTGCTTTTGCAACATTAACGCTGAATTCAGCTGCAATATGTTTTAATCGCGTTTCTTTAATTGATTCTGCAAATTCTTTTATTTCTTTTCCTTTATTATACGGAGATTCTAAATGAATTTCCATCATTGGTGTTGCTAAGGATTTTGTACAGTCAAGAATTTCAATAATTCTTGGAAGACCTGTTGTAACGTTCATCTCTGCAACTCCAGCGAAGTGGAATGTGTTTAATGTCATCTGCGTACCTGGTTCTCCAATTGATTCTGCGCTTAATAATCCTACTGCTTCTCCAGCATCGATTTTCATGAGATCGTATTCCTGCACTGTTAATTCCAAAATTTTTCTTAATTTTGCTTGTGAAATGGAATTTGGTACGCTATTTTTAATTTCTTCCATTACTTTATCAGGTAATTGGTTTTCATATTCTTTCATTATTTCATCGTGCATGTGGAAACACCTTTTCGCAGTTTTTTACTTTATTAATTTTCCATAACTTGTTCAATTATTTTTTTGACATTTAATCTTCCATTTTCACTTCGGGAAACATCAACACTGTCTTCTCCATAAGAGAATTGGATTATTTTTTTGTTTGCATCTCGTACTGTAGCGTCATATTCTACTTTTAAGTCTTGCATTGCATTTGCGAGTCTTCTGTATAAGTAACCTGATTTTGGCGTACGAAGGGCAGTATCCATTAATGAATCTCGCCCTGTCATTGATGCAAAGAAAAATTCTGCAGGAGTTAATCCATGTTTGAAACAGTTTCCAATGAAACCTCGAGCTTTTGAGGATAAATCATGTTTATTGAAACAGGACAATGTTCTTTTTCGATAGCCTTTTTCAATTCTTTTTCCTCTCATAGCTTGTTGTCCAACACAACCTGCAATTTGGGCTAGGTTTAATGGATTTCCTCTTGCTCCTGAGTCTGACATGACAAGTGCTGCTGTCTCTTTGTTAGCATTTTTGGAAACAATGCTTCCTGTTTCGTTTCTTGCTTTGTTTAATCGTTCAAGAATTTTTAATTCTAATGTTTCTGCAATGCTTCTTCCAGGGAATGCTTCTAATTTTCCCTCATGGAATGAAGCAATAAATCCATCAACATCTTTGTAAGCAGTTTCTAATGTTTCATGAATTTTATTTCTTGCTTGCTCAGGAAGATCTGTGTCGTGCAGACTTGCAGAAAATCCAACTTTCAATAATGTTTCAATTCCTAATCGGAATATTTGTCCCAAAATTTTAATTGTTTTTTCTGGACCATATTGTTTGTGTAAGTTTCGAAGCAATAATCCTGACCCTTCTCCTAAGTTTGCTTTATCTAATGTTCCTGCAAGTAATTTTCCATCTTTAATTGTAATAATTGCGTCGTTTTTTTTATCTTCATCTGCATTGCCGGAGAATGCTTTTGATTTTCCTGTGAAATTGAAATCATCAGGTATTGCAACACTCCAGATTTCTTTACCAGAAATATATTCTTTGTTTGGCAATTTTGATAAATCAGTTATTTTTGCAGACATTAATAAGTCAATTGCTTCATTTCGTTTTAATGTAACAAATTTACTTAAAATGTAATTTCCAGAGACAGCGTCTTGAACACAACCAATGATGCTTAATCCATATCTTGGTGAGATTAATTGCGTTTGTACTTCCATTAAAATTTCAGCTTCTGCTCGTGCTTCTTCTGTTTGTGGGATGTGTAAGTTCATTTCATCTCCATCGAAATCTGCGTTATACGGAGTACAAACAGCTGGATTTAATCGGAATGTTTTGTTTGGCAATACTCGCACCTTATGGCACATCATTGACATTCTGTGCAAACTTGGCTGACGATTGAAAATAGCAACATCGCCGTCCATTAAGTGTCTTTCAACAGTATAGCCAGGTTGGATTTCTTCGAGTAATTGTTCTTTTGTTTCGTCTGTTATTTTTTTCTTTTTTCCATCTGGTCGAATAATATAATTACTTCCAGGGTATTTTCCTGGACCTTTTTCTACGAATTTTTTTAAGTATAACATGTTCCATTCAGTTACTTTTTCTGGAACTGTTAATTTCATTGCAATAACCATTGGAATTCCAACTTCGTCAATTGCAATCATAGGATCAGGTGAAATAACAGTTCTTGCGCAGAAGTTTGTTCTTTTTCCTGCTAAGTTATGTCTGATACGACCTTCTTTGCTTTTGATTCTTGATGCAATTGTTTTTAATGGCTGTCCAGATCGATGACGAGCTGGAGGCAATTGCGCAACTTCATTATCAAAGAATGTGGTAATGTGATACTGTAATAAATCCCAAAGATCTTCAATAATAATTTCTGGTGCTCCTGCGTTAATGTTTTCGAATAATCGTTGATTGATTCTGACGATATCTCCAAGCTTGTGGGTTAAGTCATCCTCACTTCTTTCTCCACTTTCTAATGTGATACTTGGTCGCATTGTTACTGGAGGAATTAATAATACTGTTAATACTGCCCATTCTGCTCTAAATGATTTTGCATCAATTCCAAAAACTTCGCAATCTTCATCAGGAACTTTTTCTAATCTACTTCTGATTTCGATTGGTGTTAATCGTTTATCGCCTTCAATAAATGTTGTTGGCTTTTCAATTGAAATTTTTAATTGCTTTGCTTTACAATGCGGACATTTTGTTGTTGCTTTTAATGTTGCAACAATGCTTCTTATTTTTTCTTTCTTTTCTTTTCGTGAATCTTCCATTTCATCAATGATTAATTCTGATTTTAATGAATCGCTTTTTGGTTTTTGTAATAAAACTCTACCACATTCACGGCATGTTCCTTTTAATAATGTTAAAACAACTGAAACAAAATTGATGTGGATGATTGGACGTGCTAATTCGATGTAACCAAAGTGACCAAGACTTTCTTTTAATTTTTGTCCATCAGTCTTACACGTTAACCCTGGATCAATAACACCTAAACGAATGTCCATTAATCCTCCGTCTACAGGATACCCTTCTTTGTCATATAATTCTGGCGTTACGATTTTTGCAACTGCCATTTCTTTAATTATTTTAGGGGAAAAAACACCAAATTGAATACTTTTTACTTTTTTGTAAACAAATTTTTCATCCATTTTTCATCACGCATCTCACAAGTTTCATTGTTTTAATCTTTATTAAAATTTATTTTCTAATTCGATCTTTGGATAAATTCCAATGCTCTTTAATTCGTCTAATAATAATTTAAATGCATAGCTCATTTCAACAAATGACATCTCAGAATCTTCTCCATAAACTGGAGAGATTGCTTTTCCTTTTCGCGCATCAACATAACCAATAAGGCCTGATTTTTCACAAATAGGGACAATTACTCTGTCAGAGTCAAATCGTTCTTTTAAGAGCAGACTTGCACCATGAGCTACGAATGTATCTTTTTCCATCTCTCCTAGACGTAATCCTCCTTCTTTTGCTCGACCTTCTGTTGGCTGCCGAGTTAATAATTGGATTGGACCACGCGCTCGTGAGTGGATTTTGTTTGCAACCATGTGCTTTAATTTTAAGTAGTACATGTTTCCCATGAAAATTTTTGCTTGGAATTGTTCTCCGGTAATTCCATTGTACATTGTTTCTGTTCCATTTTCTCGAAAGCCAAGCGCAAGCAATTCTTTTCTGATTTGCTCTTCTGGTTCAGCATCGAATGTTGTTCCGTCGATGTATCTTCCGGATAATGCTCCTGTTTTTCCAGCGATTAATTCAATCAAGTGGGACATTGTCATTCTTGATGGAACTGAGTGTGATGAAAAAATTAAGTCAGGAATAATTCCTGAATTTGAGAATGGCATATCCATGTGATTGACAATTAAACCAACTACTCCTTTTTGTCCGTGTCTTGAAGTGAATTTATCTCCAACTTCAGGGACTCTTGGGTCTCGAATTCGAACTTGGACTAATTTATTTCCTTCTTCGTTTTCTGTTAGAATAACTGCATCAATGATTCCTTGTTCACCGTGTTTTATATTGACTGAAGATTCTCGTCGTAAATTTGAAGTTAAATTGTATTCTTCCATGTTACTCAAAAATCGTGGCGGAGAAGTTTTTCCAATCATAACATCGCCTTCTTGAACGAATGCCTCTGGGTGGATAATTCCATCTTCTTCTAATAATCGATAATCACGTTCGCTTTTGTAGCCTTTTACTTCTTTATCAGGAACACAAATCTCATCAACTAATCCTCCTGAATATCGTAATTCTTCGGCAATACTTGGTCTGTAATAGATAGATCTTCCTAAACCTCGATCAATAGAAGCTTTGTTGAGAATAATTGAATCCTCCATGTTGTATCCTTTGTAACTCATAATAGCTACTGTCATGTTTTGTCCTGAAGGATGCTTGTCATAATCAGAAATAGGGTGCATAATTGTTTGTACAATTGGAATTTGCGCGTAATTTAAAATATTAACATCCATATCCATTCTAATGTGAAAGTTTGCTGCGTAAAAACCAAGTGCTTGCTTTTGATTTTTACTTCCTGCATTAATTCTTGCAGTTGGAGTAAAATTAGCATACGGTACTAATGAAGTACATAAACCAAGAATTGCTAATGGAGTAATTTCCATGTGAGTGTGCTGCGGAGTTAAATCTTCTTCTCGAAATGCAACAAAAGCATTTTCTTCTTCAGCTGCATCAAGATATTCAATAATTCCTTGGTTCACAATATCTTCCCAAGTAATCTCATTTTTTTCAAGCTGTGAAATATGTTTTTCTGTTAATACTTGTTTTCCATCACGAACAACAATTAATGGTCTTCGCAATCTTCCTTTTGATGATTCAACAAATACTTCATCGTTTTCTTGATCGTGATAAACATTGATATTATTTGCTAATGCATTCTTTCTTCTTTCACTAATAATGTGGTCTGTAAATTCAACAGGATTTTCAACATTACCTACAAATTTTCCATTTAAATATACTTCAGTCATGATAATCACCCTATTGTTTTCAGGCCGAATGTTTTTAATGATTTGAGGACTTTTTCCTCTTCGGTTTCTGAAGAGATCTGCGCTAATAATGATAAGTTCTTTCGTAATCCAATGTTTGTACCTTCTGGTGTTTCAATTGGACATAATCTTCCAAGGTGTGTTGAATGCAATTCTCTTGCTTCGAAATTTTCTTGGCTTGAAGATAATGGTGAAATTACCCGTTGTAAATGACTTAATGTTTCAAGGAAATTAATTCTTTGGATTCTTTGGCTGATTCCTTTTCGTCCGCCAATCCAATTTCCTGTTGCCATTGAACTGTAAATTCTTGAGGTTAATAATTTGTCTCTGATAACTACTTTAATTGATGGAAATTTTCCTCGCTTTACAATTCGCTGGAAATTGTAGAGCATATCACCAATCAATACTTTGAGATTTACTCTGAATAATTCAGCTAATAAATCGCCAGACATTTTGATTCGTTTGTTAATGTAATGATCTTTATCGTCAACGGGTATTTTACCACTAGTTACTGCAATATATTTTTTGATTAATTTACATAAGTTGTATGCTTTTTGCAATCGGTCTTCTTTTTTGATTCCAAGATGCGGCAATAAATATTTGTCTAAAATTTCTCGTGTTCTTTCAACTCGAATTTCTTTTGCTTGCGTAATTCCAATGCGTTTTGCAATGTAATCCAAAGCTTCATCTTCTGTTTTAATTTCAACATATTCAAATAAGTTGATTAAGATATCATCATTTTGTTCTTCGCCTGCAACAAATTTCATGATTTCTTCATCTTTTAAAAAGCCTAATGCTTTGATGATAACGATGACTGGAATTCTTTTTACTCGAGTAAAAGAAGCATAGAATACACCATCTTTTAATCGTTCAATTGTGTGTGGAATTTTAAAACTTCCATATTCTGAAAATAATTTTCCGACGAATTTGCTTGGTCCAATTGAATCTTCACTGATTAAAAATCTGTTTGGCGCTAGATCTTCGATGTTGATTAATACTCTTTCAGTACCATTCACAATGAAATATCCTCCTAAATCATCTGGATCTTCTCCTTTTTGAATCAATTCTTCTCGTGAGAGATTATGTAAATGGCAGAATTTTGATCGAAGCATGATTGGCAATGAACCAATTTGCGTTGTGAATGTTTCTCGTTGGATTCCGTTAATATGCGCTGAAACTTCAATGAAAATTGGAGCAGCGTAACTTATTTTTCTGATTCTTGCTTCTGTTGGGTAAATTGCTCGTTTACTTCCATCTGCTTCTGTGATTTCAGGTTTTGTTACCCAAATTTTATCTAATCGAATTTTGAATTCATCAATATTGTGTGGAATAATTGTTGGTTCAACAATTTTGTTTTCTTCAATAATTACTTGCAATTCTTTTTCAATGAAATAATTGAATGATTCAATGTCTGACGCTACTAATGAATGATCTTGAAAATATTTTTGGATTAATGTTTTTGATGCTTTACGCATTGATAACACCTCGATAGTAGATTGTTTCTCCTGCAGTTTTACTGATTCTTACAATTTTAACAACGTCTCCTGTTTTTGGATTAAGATCTTTAACTGCTGGATCGCTTGCAGCAATTTTTGGTAATTCGTTGATTGAGATATTATATTGCTCGAGAACTTGTTTTTTTTCTTTTTCAGAAAGCTTGACATGTTTTGGTACTAAGTTGTGGTTTATAACATCGATTTTATTTTTCATTAGGTGCACCCCAATATATAGTATAGTGATTTATAATTATCATGATTGATGTCTGTTATGAATGAATATGAATGAGCCAGACGAGATTCGAAATCAGCGCAAACTTTTTAATAAAAAGTTTGATCAAAAACAACGTAAGCACGATTTCGTTTCACTCAATCGAGCGACGAGCTTTTGTTTTTGCTGTATTCTAAATGATGTCTGCTATGAATGAATATGAATGAGCCAGACGAGATTCGAACTCGCGACCACTCGATTAAAAGTCGAGTGCTCTACCGGGCTGAGCTACTGGCCCATAAGTGTCTCAATGATCCTATCCTTCATTGAGACTAACGCCCTGGCCGGGACTTTCATGAGTCAGCATTACTCTTTTTTGCTGGACTATTTTGAACCCGGGTCGAAGCCTCGACAGGGCTTCATGATAGGCCAGTCTACACTACCAGGGCATTTTCGATGAATCACAAGTTCTATGGTCTTGCATAGCTCTAACTAAGCCTTATTTAGTCTTCATTAGATATAAGCAAGGTTACAACCCATTTTCACCATTATAATTCAAGTTTTTTCTCTCTTTATAAAGATTATGTAGAATTTTTTTATTTCATACACAAAATGAAACTATTGGTCAGGAGTGGAAATGTGGGTATTTTTGAGATTGATTTGTTTATTTTGTAGTTGAAATTAATAGTTCTAATGGTGATGTTGTGTAATATAATTCTTTGAAATATAATTTTAGGATAGGGTAGGTTTCTTCCATTGCTTCTTCTTTTGGCAACCAGATTTTCTCCAAGTAGAATGGTTGGTGTGCAGGAATCATGTTATATTTAGTGATTGCATCTTTTTTGAGTTTAGAATGTTTTGTATTTCCAGCAATAACTATTGGTGTTTGTGGTAAATTTTTTAATGGGATTTTTGTTAATTCATTTAATAAATCTGGATAAGTGCGGGCAATTGCTGTTATTGCCCAACTAAAGGCTTGTTTTGGGACAGTTTCTAAATAGAGTTCATTAACTCTGTGTTTTTCTTCTTTTGCTTTAATAAATATTACTTTATCTTCTTTTATTTCAGCACAGGTTTTGTAATTTTCTAAAAAAATTCCGCTGTAGAGCATCATTTTTATAGGGAGATTTGTTTGTTATTTAAAGCAGATGAAACTAGTATAGAAAAGTTTGTACACTTTTATTATTTTTATAATGAATTTTTTCTTTACTTTTTTCTATAATCACACAATATCTGATAGTGATCAAAAGTAAACTTTTCTTTATTCTTGTCGATGTCTTGTAAATGCATGAGGAAGGCATGCGTTTTTTCGATTTCATTTTTTAGTATTCCTGTTCCTTGTCCGTAAACAACGGTTGATGATTTTGGACCTCTTGGGTCTCGTCCAATTGTGTCGTATATTCCAAGTTTTCCTTCAATAATCAAATCGAGTCCAGTTTCTTCTTTGAATTCTCTTTTTGCGCATTCGATAACTGTTTCGAGTTTGCCATTTTCTTTTCTGTCTCTTCTTCCCCCAGGAAGTGCATAACCGAAAGGAAAGGTAAATCTTTCGATTACTACTATTTGTTGTTCATTATATAATGCAATTATGTCGGCGCAGTATTCAATTTTCATGTTGATTCACACTCTTTATAACATCTAGAGCTGTAGGAATTAATTTTCTTTCTATTCCGAGGTACATTTTTGATGGACTTTCATTTGCAAGTTCTTGAACTACTGCATCTAAATGTTCTTGATTGCATTTTACTGCTTCATGTGTTGGTACAGAATTACTGCTTCCGTCATAACTATGATGTTGATATTTGTGTTCAAAATATGTAGCAATAATGTAATCAGTTCCTGTTTGATAATCTGTCAATGCTTTTACTGTTTTTGCAAGGATTGGTGTATCTTGAAGATGAGATAACGCAAATTCAATTGCAGTTGATTCGTTTCCAAATTCTTTGAGTTTATCATACATCAATCTTCCTTTACATCTTTCCATTGTTTCTCCGCTTCTATCTCTTTTGTATAATACAAAGTATTCGTTTGTCATGTTTTTCCCCTCCAAATCGTTTTATTATTTGTGCTATTCTCTGAATTCATTTTTTCAATTATTCATTCTTTCAATTCTGTGCTTTTATTCCCTTGTAAAGTGGCATTTTTGCAATTTCAGCACAGAGTTTTTGTTCGATGATATTTGGTGTTAATTCTGGGAAAAGTCCAAGCAGTTCGTATTTTCCTTTGTGTGTTTCAGCAACGAGTATGTTGTTTTCTACTGTGAAATTGTATTCTTTTTGTTGGTAGTATGCGTTTTCACAATAACTTCCGCTGTCAACACATTTAGGAACTCGCGCGTAGAATCCATTGCCGTTGTAAAATAATCCATTGTTTGAATCATATTTTGGTTCGATGATGGTGAGGTAGTTTAATTGCGTAAGTCCTCGTAATCGTTCGTTGCTATGCACAGCAATTAATTCTGTGTAATATTTTTCACTTACTGCTACGATTTCATCCAACATTGTTTGTATTTTGCTCATTTTGTTCATCTCCGTTCTGTTTTTTCTCTTTTTTGACTGGAATTGTACTTAACGTCTATTTTACGTTAAGTATTTTAGTAGGTAAACACTACTACTATTTAAAGTTTACGTATTTATCACGTTAAGTTACTGTACTTTTGACGTAAAACATATAAATGAAGAGTGTTTCGAGTAGATTATGGCAAAAATTGAATATGAAAATGCACTTGTTGGCGTTGATGCTCTAATATTTACTCTTAAAAATCGAGCATTGCAGATTTATTTACACAAGCGAGAAAAAGAGCCATTTGTGAATCGATTTGAGCTTCCTGGTGGACTCTTGCAATCTGGTGAAACTGCAGAGCAAACATTGCAGCGAAAATTGAAAGAGCTTATGGCAAATAATTCAACTACTCTTTCACATACTCTCTTTTTTCAGCAGTTTTTTACATTCACAGAACCGCAACGAGATCCTCGTGAAAGAACGATTTCTATTGGATTTATTGCATTACTGAATGAAACAAAAATAACTGATGAAAACAATTGGCATGATGTTGCTTTATTAGGGCAGCTTGCTTTTGATCATAAACTGATTATTGCTCGAGCAGTCGAGTATTTAAAAAATAATGTTGATACAATTATTATCAAGCAATTTATGCCTGAAGAATTTCCGCTGAATAAACTCCAGGAAGCATATGAAATTATCGAGCAGCAGAAATATGACAATCGAAATTTCCGCAAGAAAATGCTTGCATCAGGATTGATCGTTCAGACACGTAAATTAGAAACAAATGTTTCTCACAGGCCAGCGTTATTGTTTAAATTCAAAAAATAAATGTTTATTTTGACTGCATATTGAAAATATTTATATATCACTGAGAAATCTTGATTTATATCCCTACCTAGCTCAACGGTAGAGCGTTCGGCTGTAGAAGTTGCTTTGAGTTGTCGCAATTCGACTGAGATGATAAGCAATCAGCTGATACCGAAAGGTTCCTGGTTCGAGTCCGGGGGTGGGGACTTTTTTTTTATTTCTTTATGTTTTATTTCTTTTTTTTATGACTAAAACTGGGTGTCGGGTAAAAACTGGGGTTCGGAACACGGGGGTCGGGTCTTGCGATGCTTTTTTGATGTTTTGTTTTTTTCTTTTTTACG
>Ga0209515_10001955_pt1 | contig 32795 bp, 41 predicted proteins | sample Subgroupgradi54m_FD_187454 | JGI IMG/M metagenome (GOLD analysis project Ga0209515, IMG submission 187454) | Subsurface groundwater microbial communities from S. Glens Falls, New York, USA - GMW60B uncontaminated upgradient, 5.4 m (SPAdes)... ... | reverse complement strand
TGGTTCTATTTTAAGAAATAGAACTAATGCAACACAAAAAGTTGAATTGATAAGCAAATTAATAGCACATAATGTTGACAGAATGCAACATTATTTTTTGCTTATTCTTGAGGGTTGCACCAACGCAAGTAAACGAAAGTTTTAAAAGTATATACTGAAGCACACACGTTGTGAAGTAAAATGAAAACGATTACAGTTTTTGGCGGAAGAATTGCACCAAAAAAAGATTTGGAAGATGCTTATTGTTTAGGTAGAAAAATAGGTAAAAAAGGTTATATTTTAAAGACTGGGGGTTATAGTGGCATAATGGAGCATAGTGCTGCAGGTTGTGTTAAGGGAGGTGGAGAAGTAATAGGTGTCTGTATTAAAGGTAATTTTAATGGAAGAGCTATTCCTAATAAATATTCAACAATGCAGATATTTGCAGAGAATCTTGATGAAAGGGTTAATGAGCTTTTAAGAACAGATATGGTTGTTGTATTTCCAGGAAGATTAGGAACATTAGATGAGTTAATTAGAGCATGGGCAAATAAAGAAACAAGTGGTAATTTTCCTATCTATGTTTATGGGGAAAAGAATAAGATTTTGCTTGAATTTTTACGTAGAAATGATTATATCAGTGAAGAGGATTTTTCATTGATTAAATATGTGGATAATATTGATGAAATAGATCTTCTTAGTTCTGCATTTTAATCAATCAGGTTAAGGGTTTAAAGAATTAGTTGAAAAATTATAAGTTCTAATTGAAAAAAAAGAAAAGAAGGCTAAAGGGTTATTTGGAATATTTAGTAAAGGTCTTCCTCGTTTTCCTTCTAATGCATATGGCAAATCAAAGCTATATGGGCAGAAAATACTTCTCTCAATTTTATCAAACTCCGGATGTGATGCCTTACATCTTTGTCCATGACGACCCGTGTTGTAGAGGCATTTAACTTCACTAGATATCGCGCTATTATTCCCTACACTTTGATAAATTTTTTAAATGGTTATTTATTCAATAAAAAGTTATTTAAGTTTATCGCTTCCTCGAGTTTACATGAAAGTCCTATTTGTTCATGCAAAATCAAAAGCCGATATTTTACCTATATTAAAGAAGGTTAAAATTAGCGGCAGAATCGGATTAGTAAGTAATATACAACATTTACATAAACTAGAAGAAGCTAAAAAGTTTTTAGGTGAAAAAGCAATAGTTGGCGGTCAAATCTTAGGCTGTGATGTTAGTAGCGCCTTAAGGATTAAAGATAAGGTAGATTCTTATCTCTATATAGGAACAGGTAAATTTCATCCAATAGGTGTTGCATTGAAAACAGGAAAACCAGTTTATATTGCAAATCCGTTAACTAATGAATTTTCTAAGGTAGAAGAAGAACAAATAGAGCAGATGAGAAAAGAAACTAAAGGTAAATATCTAAAGTTTTTATATGCAAAAAAAGTAGGAATTCTATTATCAATAAAACCTGGCCAATTTCATCCAAAGCAATATTTAGACCTAAATAAAAAATTGGATATTGCTGAAAGAATAAGAAAAAAATATAAAAAAGAAACCTATATATTTGTTTTTAATACTTTAAATTACAATGAGTTAAATAACTTCCCAGATATTGAATGTTGGATTAATACAGCATGTCCAAGAATAGAATACAAAAATATTATATATGTTGGAGATATAAACCTACAAGAAAATGAGCACAAAGCATGATAATCTAATAAATATAGCAACTAAAAGAGGATTCTTTTTTCCAACAGCAGAATATTATGGTGCAAAAGCAGGTTTCTGGACATATGGTCATTTAGGTACTATTGTTAAGAGTAAATGGCAAAACTTATGGAGAGAACATTTTCTTTCTTTAAATGATAATTATTATGAAATTGAAGGTAGTTACATACTCCCAAAGGAAGTTTTTATTGCTTCTGGCCATTTAAAGAATTTTAATGATCTATTAACAGAATGTAAAAAATGCCATTTTAAGTTTAAAGCAGATCATTTGATAGAGGATGTCTTGAAAATCAATGCAGCTATTTTAAAGCCAGAAGATATGGATAGAATAATTAAAGAAAATCAAATTAAATGTCCAAAATGTGGCAATCAAGATTTTGAAAAGGTAAGGGTGTTTAATATGATGTTTGATGTTAAAATAGGCGCCATAGGGGAGGAAATAGCTTATTTGCTTCCTGAAACCGCACAAAATCCCTACTTGTCATTTAAGAGAGAATTTTATGCGTTAAGAGAAAAACTTCCAATGGGCTTGGCAATGATTGGTAAGGCTTTTAGAAATGAAATCAGTCCAAGACAGGGGTTTTTTAGATTAAGAGAATTTACCCAGGCTGAATTACAGATATTCTTTGATAAAGATAATATTGATGCATGTAATGAATGGAAAGAAGTTTCTAATTATAAAATTATATTAATAAGAGATAAAGAAAAAAATGTAAATGAAATTAGTTGCAACGAATTAAATACAAAATTAAAATTACCTAAGTTTTATGTTTATAATATGGCTAAGGTTCAACAATTTTACTTAGATCTCCTTAAAATTCCCAAGAATAAATTTAGATTCAGGGAATTAAATCCAGAAGAAAGGGCATTTTATAATAAGATTCACTTTGATATTGAACTTGAATTAGAGACGTTAGGCGGTTTTAAAGAATGCGGTGGTGTTCATTATCGGGCAGATCATGATTTGTTAGGACATCAGGAAACTTCTAAGGAAAAATTAGAGGTAACAGTAGATAATAAAAAAATATTACCAAATGTTCTAGAATTAAGTTTTGGCGTAGATAGAAATATCTGGGCTTTACTTGATATATTTTATAAAGAAGATAAAGAGACTTCAATATTTACCTTTCCAAGTATAATTTCCCCCTATAATGTTGCAGTATTTCCTTTAGTTTCTAATGATGTAAAAATAGTTAAGAAATCTAAGGAGGTTTATAATATGCTTAAAAAAGACTTTAATGCATTTTTTGATTTGAGCGGGTCTATAGGCAGAAGATATGCAAGACAGGATGAAGTAGGGACTAATTTTGGGATTACAGTGGACTTCGATTCTCTTAAAAAAGAAGATATAACTATTAGAAATCGTGATAATAAAAAACAAATAAGGGTTAAAATAAAAAAACTTAAAGAAACCTTAAATTCTTTGCTTAGTAACGAAATTAAATTTGAAAAAGCAGGTAAATTAATTTAAACCTCTTCTATACCATTATTTACTGCAGCAATCAGTCTTATTCCTAATCCAAGACTAAGTAGTGATGATATTAGTGCCATATGTTCTTTACCTGATCCAGAATAAAGATTTAATGCAACCTCAGTTTCACTAAATTTGATTTTATCTTTTAATTGAGAATGTATATCTTCTCTTAGTTCTTTTATTGGCTTATCTATATCTACAACAATAAAGTTAATTTCTTTATTTGCCTTAAATTTTTCGCTTCCAAAAGAGTTTGTTATTAAAAATACCTTATCCCATTCTTGTTCATTTATTAATCTTCCAACATGCCCCCAAGTATCTTTTCCTGTTGACAAACATGCTATTAAACTAGTCATAATTTTTACCTGCTTTAGAAGTTATATATAACTTTCTATTTTACTAGAGTATAAATTAATCTAGATTTGCTACCATAACAAAACTTATAAATAAAATCCTTTATCCTTTTTTTATGCAGGTAACATTTAATACACAGACAGATGATTTAAACGACCTTCTAAACGTGCTTAGTTTACTACGAGAAGCGATTAATAAGAAACAACAACAAAACCAACCTATACAAAAACAAGAGAATCAACAACTAGTTCCTATTTTACAGCAAGTTCCTAATTATGGATTTAAACCAGAAGAAAATATGGGTGTTGCAAGTGCTATAGGTAATTTAGTACAAGATTTGAATAAAGAAAAAGAAAATTCAAGGTTGGCGGTAGAAGGGTTTTTTATGGCACCAAAACCAATAGAAATTCCTAAGCCAATAATACCACAACCACCCACGCAACAAATTCAACAACCGCTGCAACAGGTTCAAGAACCTAAAAAAACACCAGAAAAGACTACTGGTGGAGGTAGGGTAATTCCATTTATAGATTTAAGTAGTACAATGGGTAAAATATTTTCATCAGACTATGGAACTAAAAAAGAAGGAAGAAGAGTCTAAGGAAAATAGCTTAACTAATTTAGCATTTAAGATTCTAAGTGAGAAGGGTATTGATGATGTAGACCTTTCTATGTTTGGTGATAAATCAAAAGAGATATATGAAAAGTATGGTGATAAATTTATGAAGCAAGAAGGTATGGTTTCCATGGTTATTACGGTTAAATCCTTCATTAAAGCGAATAAATTTGAAAAAGCAAAAATAAAATTACTTAAGGAAGGCTCTAGGGCTATTAAAGAAAAAGAATATAATTATGCCTTATTGTGCTATAATCTATTAGGGGATAGTTCGATGATTAATTTTTTACTTTCCAATAATTTTGAGGCTAAAGATTCTAATATTGATTATAATGAACTATATCAGAATATGTTGAGTTATATTAAACCTGGTATTTTTTCTTAGGTTTGTCTTTTTTAATTATACCATCAATTTTATATCCCATATCTTTTATTTTACTACCTAAGTGATCAAAACCATCTTCAATTTTATCCTCAATAATAATAAGCATGTTTGAAATACCAGCTGTAGGTTGCTCCATTCCAGATATCTTCAAAAGCAAATCTTTGTAGCTTATTTCTTGAACGTTTCTCATTTCTCTTATTTTTAGCATAAAAATTGCTGCAATAAGAAGCCTAAGAACACCAGAAACAGCAAATACAAACATATATTTTGACTTAATTATAGCCGCAAATAGCTGTGAATTATTAATTAGCAAGCTCCCCATGGTTGTCCCTATTAAAATACCAATTCCATTTATTAGGGTGTAATAAGCAAGACACCTTACTCTTTTTTGTGGTGTAGTAGAATCAAAGACAAAATTAAAGGAAGCTAGCTCAAATCCGGCCCACACAAAGCCACTATAAGCCTGTATAAGCATTATATAATAAAAATCTTTTGATATTAACCATAATAATGGAATAACTGCAAGTAAAAAACTGCATAAAACTAGTGACTTTTTATTTCCATATAAATCAGAGTACCTGCCCCACATTGGCATAACAATGAATTTTACAACAACAGATATGGCAGTAATGATCATATATTGAAGATAACTAAAATTTAATTCTTTGAATATATAAGCTGTGAAGTATGGGGCAGAAATATTTACAGCAAGATACATTAATGATAGAAATACAACAAATACCCCATAGTTTCCCTTAAATATCCTATTTAAAAATTGTACAAGAGTAAATTTGTCTTCTTCTCTTTCTAGATAAATTGGTTCATATTTTTTTGTTAGGAAGGCAAAGGATACTATTCTTCCTATAAATGCAAATAAAAAGACTATAATAAATCCAGTATAAGATTTAAAACTATTATTTTCAAAGAGATTTAATATTAAACCACCAGCTATAAGTGCAATAAAGGCTATAGCCCCTGTAATTTTATTCCTTCTTCCAAAATAATCCCCACGTTTTTCACTTTCAACTAAATCACCCATCCAACTACTCCATAAAGGGGATATAATCATTGCTGCTGCTTTATACACTGCTGTAAACAAAATTAGATATAATATGCTATTAGTTTTTATAAAAACAGTCAACATTAATGGTATTAGGATTAATGCTTGGATTAATGCTGCAATTGTAATTATCTTTTTTCTACTCTTATATATTTCAATAAGCTTATTAGATGCAAGCTGAAATATTGATCCAAATAACTGTGGAATAGATGTTAAAAGACCCAGTTGAGTGTCAGTTGCTTTCTGGAATATAGCAAATGCAGGGAAGTAAGACTCACCAAATCCTACAGTTAATGAGTAGAAAGAACCCTCAAATATAGAATACTTAAGACTTCTTTCTTTATTCTTTTTTTCAATAATCTCTTGTTCCATCTTCACAAAAGTCAACTTTATTAATATTACATATTTAAAGCTATTTAAAATAATTAACTGAGAAATATACTTTAGAATAATAAGCTTTAAAAAATAGATATATTTATAAACTGTTAAATAACATGCCAAAACTTAAATAAAACTAGGAGGTATTGAAATGAGCGTTTTCGATATTGAAGAATTTGGTTTATTTTGTTTTAAGGTAGGTGGTGAACAAATGAATGAAGATTTTGGAGATGGTGATGAAGAGGGAGAAGAACCCGAAGAAGATGATAGTACTGAAGAAGAGGCAGACGAAAATTGGGATTAAGCCCAATTTATTCTTTTTTTCAAAATATATTTAAATAGGGATAAGATTTTTTATCCTAATGTCAAAAACAATTTCTAAAGATACACCGTTAGCTGAAATAACATTAAGACGCTATGAAAAGCCTTCTGTTATAAAGGATAGAGACTTAATTAAAAAACTCTGTTTGAGTATTGGACTATTGCAGCCAGGAGATTCTAGGGATATTATTGTAGATATTTTATTAATACTTCTCTATGCAAAAAAAGATAAAAAAGAACTTAGTTCAGAAGATATACAAGATGGTGTTATTAACCTTAGGAAAAAAGATAATCTACCTCTAAAAGGTATAGCGGGGTCAAATATAAGAAGACAGCTTAAAAGATTAAAAGATTTATTTTTGGTTGAAAATATAAGGAACAACTATAGGATAACAGAATTTGAAGATTTAGATGTAATATTTGAAAATAGGATTGAAAAATATTATATTAATTCCATATTAGAAAGGGTAAGAGAATATTTTAAGGTCGTAAGTGGCAAATGATATATGAACCACAAGAAGATTCTTATTTGCTATTAAAATATGTTAAGGAATATTCATTCGGGAAAGTTTTAGATATCGGCACAGGATCTGGTATTTTAGCTGAAGGAGCATTAAATTCAAAAAAAGTTAAATCTGTGTTAACAGTTGATATTAATAAGGGGGCTGTTAAATTAGTAAAATCTAAAGGAATTAATTCTAAAATATCAAATTTATTTTCTAAAGTTAAAGGAAGATTTGATACAATAATATTTAATCCACCATATTTACCAATTGATGTTAATGAAGATCAAGAAAGCAGAATTTCTACAACTGGGGGTAAAAAAGGTTATGAAATCTTAGAAAGGTTTTTTAAAAATGTTAAAATACATATTAATAAGAATGGAATAATATTAGTTGTTTTTAGTTCATTAACTAATAAAAAGAAAGTTATAGAAATAATAAAGAAGAATGGTTTTAAATTTAAGTTATTAGAAAAAAAGAAGATTTCATTTGAAGAGCTTTTTGTTTATATTATAGAATAAATTACTAAAGTGCTACTATTATCAAACCAATTAAAGCGATTACCATCCCTAAAAGTTTAATTGTGGTTAATTCAGATTTAAATAAGAAATACGAGGCTACAGTAATTAAAACTATATTGAATGAAGTTATAACTAATGAATAACCGGGATTTGGTGCTGAAATTATTGATTTTGTTGAAAAGAAATTTCCTAAAAAACTAAATATCCCAACTAATATTAAAAACATTAATACATTACCTTCTTTAACTATTATATTATTTTTACTTACTAAATTATATAATAAAAATAAAGTTCCAGCAACAACAAACAAATAGACAAGGATTACACCGGTTTTTACGCCTAAAAGTCCTAATTTTTTAATCGTTAAGAACATTCCGCTCAAAGATAATGTTCCTAGTATGGCGTACCAAAGCCAGTTCATTAAATTTTAAGCTACAGTAAAGCTTATAAACCATATGGAGATTCACTATTTTACCCGATAGTACTACTTTTTTAGTAGGAGGGATTATATGGATAATGAAGGAATATTAAAGGCAATTAAGAAGCTTAGAGAAGGCAGCAAGAAAAGAAAATTTTCACAAGGCCTTGATCTAATAGTGAATTTAAAGCAGATTGATATAAAGAAACCTGATCAAAAGGTTGAAAGTTTTTTAGTTCTTCCAAATGACAATGGAAAAAAATTAAAAATTTGTGCCTTCGTTGATAAAGAATTAATTAATGAAGCTAAAAGTGTTTTTGATAAAGCAATTTCAAAAGAAGATTTTCCTAAGGTTTCAAAAAAAGAATTAAAAAATATAGCTAAAGAATTTGATTTTTTCGTTGCACAATCCAATTGTATGGTTGATGTGGCTAAAGTTTTTGGTAAATCTTTAGGAAGTAGAGGGAAAATGCCCAATCCAAAAGCAGGCTGCGTTATTACACCTGGTTCTAATTTAAAGGAACTTTATAATAGATTGCAAAAAACAATAAGGCTTGCAACAAGAAATGAGCCTATAATAAAGGTATTAATTGGTAAGGATAGTATGGAAGATAAAAAAATTCAGGAAAATATAATGTCTGTTTATCAATCATTATTACAAACATTACCACAAGAAAAAAGTAATATTAAAAATATTTTATTAAAGTTTACAATGAGTTCACCAGTGCAAATAGGTTAAAATGAAAGCTAGAAAAATTCCAGAACATAAGAAAGATGAAGTAAAGGATATTAAAAGACTTGTTAAGGAATATCCAGTTATAGGTGTGGTTAATATGGAGAATCTTCCAGCCAAACAGCTTCAAAAAATGAAGAAGCAACTTAGGGGTGTTATTGTTCTTAAGGTTACTAAAAAAAGATTGATAAAGATTGCATTAAATGAACTTAAAGAATCCATACCCGGTTTAGAGGAAATAGAAAAAAATCTTTCTGGAATGTCGGCTCTTATTTTTACAAAAGAAAATCCATTTAAGTTATATAAGCAGCTATCAAAGAATAAATCAAATGCAGCAGCTAAACCAGGACAAATAGCACCACATGATATTTACTTAAATGCAGGTCCAACACCATTTGCACCAGGACCAATAATAGGTGAATTAGGTCAGGTTGGTATTAAAACAGAAGTAAGAGAAGGAAAAGTTGCTATAAAAGAAGATAAATTAGTTGTTAAATTTGGAGAAAAGATAACCCAGAAGGTTGCAGACTTATTAACTAAGTTTGGCGTTGAACCTATGGAGATTTCATTAAATCTTATTTTATCTTTTGAGAACGGTGTTATTTTCACAAAAGATGTATTGTCTATAGATGAAAGGGTATATTTTAATGAAATACAAAAGATACATGCTGAGGCTATGTATCTAGCTATTGAAGTTGGATATGCTGATAAAACTACTATTAACCTATTGATTAACAAGGCTTATAGATCGGCTTCAGATTTAGCTGATAACTTAGGTATAATCACAAATGAAAATGTAGGTAAGATTCTTGGCAAAGCTGAGGGCCAAGCGGAACATTTAAAAGAGGTACTTAAAGTATAGTCGTGGAGGTATTGAAAATGGAGTGCGTTTATGCAAGTATGCTTTTGCACAAAGCAGGTAAAGAAATAAATGAGGCTAATTTAAAGAAGGTACTAGAGGCAGCAGGAGCAAAGGTAGATGAGGCACAAATAAAGTCAATAGTTGCGTCTCTTGAAGGCGTAGATATTGATAAAGTAATAAAAGAAGCAAGTATTGCTCAAGTTGTAGCTCCAGTTGCAGTAGCACCAGCAGCAGACCATAGTAAGACTGAGACTAAGAAGAAAGAAGAGGAAGAGAAAAAGTCTGAAGAAGCTGCAGCGGGTTTAAGTAGCTTATTTGGTTAAAGCTAACTTTTTTCTTCTTTTTATTGCCTTATATTATAGAGAAAAATATGCTAAGTAAAGAAGAGAAGAAAGCAATATTGGATAAGGTTAGGTTATTAAAAGAAGAGATAATTAATATTAGGAAAGAACTTAATTCATCTGATAATCTAAAAGAGAATTCTTTTAAAAAGTATAGAGAAATTCATTATATATTTAAAGATTCTATAAATAAGATAAAATCATTAAAATCTAATAATGATAGCTTTAATTCCGAGGTTGAAAATCTTAAAGATGAAAGAGAAAAGTACAATTCTATAGTTAAGGATCTTATAAATAAAATTAAAGTTCTAGAAAAAAAGAAAGAAGAATTTATATCAAAGAATAACATTAAAGTATTTCCTTCAAAAATAAAAGAACAAATTGAAGCTTTAGAGAGTTCTATAGAAACAGAGGCTTATACCTTTGATAAAGAAAAAAAGGTTATGAAGAGAATAAAAGATTTAAAAGGAGTTTATAATAAAAGTTCTATATTAAACAATGTTCTAGAAGAGCTAAATAAAGTATCTCAGTTAATAGACGAAAATCGTTCTTTAGCTGATAATTGTCATAAAAAAGTTTTAGAAATTGTTAAAGAAAATAAAAAAAGTTTTGATGATATTATTTCTATGTCAAAAGAAATACAAGATTTGAGAAAGCAAAAAGATAATTTTTTCGAGGAGTTTAAAAAACACAAATTAAATTTTAGTGGATTAAACAATAAACTTAAAGAAAAACTTCTTGAAATAAGTAGTTTACAATGGAAATTGGAAGGATCTTATAGGGAATTTAATAAGAGCCGGAAAGAGAGACAGGAAGAATTAATAAAAGAAAAGGCAAAACTTATTGAGGAGAAGATAGGTAAAAAGCAAAAACTAACTACAGAGGATTTAATATTTTTTCAAGGGTCTGATCTTCTTAATTAAAAACTTTAAATCACTATATGCCGGTATATTTTTTATTTTAAACCTATAGCATAAGTAAAGCCATATTAAAACAACAATAAAGCTGGAAAGGAATTTCCAAAAGAATAGGTGGAGGTTATTGAACCAAATTATACCATATTCTAGGTATATTACTATAAGCAGGTCTATTCTTATTATATTAAAGAGTAATATTAATAAAATTCCAGAAAAAAGCATTCTTATCAATTTAATAAACCCTATATCTTTTGTTAGAAGAAGTAATAAAATTAAAAGATAATAAGCAGCAGTAGCAATGCAGGCCATGGTAAATTTTAAGATATTATTATTGATAAGAAGGTAGTCATTGCCTATTGTAATATCTTTATATTTAGTTAATAATGGTAAATATGAAAGATATAAGGTGGGTTTGAGTAACAACCAATAAAATATGTTAAATGGAATAGTTAGCAATAAAATTGCAATTAAAATCCTTAGGATAAGCTTATATTCATATTGCATAATTTTTAAATAATGAAGAACTATATAAATTTTTTAATGAAACTAAAGACGGTTGTTATACTCCTAATCAGTTTAATAATTTCTTTTTTCCTAGATAAAAGACTTATTTATTATTTAATATCAATAAGAAATCCAATTCTTGATAAATTAATGGTTTATTCTACCTATCTGGGTAATGTTTTAATGGTCACAGTTTTTTTATTAGTCTTTATATTCTATATTAAAGAACACAGAAAATATCTTTTTCCTTTATTATTCACTATAACAATTGCATCTACACTTACTGAAATAATAAAGCTTATTACAAAAATACCACGACCATTTTTAGGTCTAAATCTTCCAATCTTAGTAACTTATTCTGGCTATTCCTTTCCAAGCGGTCACGCGATGGCACTTACAATTGGCTATATGTTTCTAAAAAAAGAGGATACAAGATTGGCTAATTTCTGGCTGATATTTACAATAATATTATTGTTTGGAAGAATTTATACAGGATTACACTATACAAGCGATATTATTGGGGGTATGTTAATAGGTTATTTTATTAGCAGTTTCTTTTAAAATACTATCTAAGAAATTTTAATTGTGCAAATGTTTCTAGTTTTATCTGTTTTTGATTATGGCAGTTTGGGCATTCTTGTCCCTTATCAAAGAAATAACCACAGTCTTTACACTTCACCCTAGTATTCATAATAATCCCCCCTTTCCCCCAACAATTTCTAAGAATAATTAATAGTAATCAGACTGCCTTGTTTATATAGGTTTATTCAAAATAATATAATTGATATACTGATATTTTTACAATATAACTATTACTTGAGAGAAATATATATAAGCATACCAATCGAAAGGTTTATAAATCATTTCATTACCATTTAATAACAACAGGTGATAGGACTTTGTATGATGTTAAGAAAATTAGCCTGGATGGTTGTAGCATTTTTGTTAATTACTTCTATAGTTCGTGCTTTTGAAATAGTAGGTTATTCTCTTGATAACCCATTAGAAGTAAATGTTGCTCCAGGAGATTCAGAGACAATTACTTTTAGAATAAGAAATACAGACAGCTTTAACCTATCAAATTTTGCATTTTCCTATGATGCTATGAAAGATGATAAGAGAAATGATATAATTTTAACATTTTCAAGTCCAGGAACAATAACACCAGGAAATACAGCAGATGTCGATATGAAAATCCGGGTAGATGGCGGGATGGAATTTGATAAATATGAGTCAACTGTTAGAGTAACCTCGGGTAATATTTCATCTTCATTTAAATTAAAAATCTCAGTATACCCATTAATATGTCAAGAAGGGATAAGAAAGGATGGTAAGCTAGTGGGTGTTGGTGGTAGTTATTTTGATATAGTCTTAGTAAATCCTGAAAGGGGAGACTACTTTAATCTTGGCGACACTATAAATGTAGAAGTAAAGGTAAAGAATGAGGGGGATAATAAAGATGTAACAGCTGAGGCTGTTCTTTATAACCTAGATGCTGGTGAAATAGTTGCCTTTAAGAAGTCAGACCATTATGAGATAAAAAAGGATAGAGCAAGAACATTTAAAATAAATCTAAGGGTTCCAACAACCAAAATAGACCCAGATGATAATTTTAAATTATTTGTGAAAGCCTATGATAGCTTTGGTGAAGAAGATAATTGTGATTCTAATGGAATAGAAATAAATCTTAAGAGAAGCTCTAGTTCAATCTCAATAGATAAATTAAAAGTAGTGCCAAATATTGTAAATTGCGGTGAATCATTTACATTAAGCGCGGATATTGAAAATGGATTTAAATCACCAGGATATGCTACGTTAAGGGTTTATAATAATGAAATCAAGCTAGATGAAAATTCTGAAAGATTTAGGTTATATGGAGAAGATTTTATTACAAAGGCTATTACTACAAATGTTCCAGAAAATATTAAACCGGGGGTATATACAATTTATGCTGAATTAGACAATGGTGATAAAAAGGCTACAGATTCTATAGATCTTAAGATAAATTGTCAGGGTTCTAGTTTCTTATCAAACAAGCTTAATCCAGCTGCAAAAATAATAACTAATAAGAATGATTTTGTTGTTGAAGAGGGTAATTCTTTAAGTTTACCCATTCTTATTGTAAATCAAGGTGGTGAAAGAGCTCAATTTACTGTAGAAGCAAATCCAGAATGGGCAGACCATGTAAACCCAATAAGTTTAATATTAGAATCAGGGCAAACTAGTACTGTTTATCTTTATGTAATACCTAAATCAGGTAATGTAGGAAAGCATACAATAACAGTAAATCTAAAGTCTAATGATAACCTAGTAAACTCTGATGTTTCATATGTTGAAATTGAGCCCGGTTATAAAGAAGAAAAAACAACCTTTCCATTAGATGCCACCATATTATTTGGAGGAAATGGTTTAAATAAATATGTTGTAATTGCATTTGATTTGTTTTTATTAATAATCTTGATATTTTTAATTAAACTTTTCTATAATCTAGGAAAAGGGAAGAAAGAAAATTTATTTTAAAATGTTTCCCGAAGATTTAGGCGAGAAATTTGGATTGTTCGTTTCTGGTTTAGAATCGGAAAAAGCGATACAGATTAATGGTAAAGAGGAAATAATTAATGAATTATCTAGTTTAATTATTGAGGCTGTTAAAAAAAGAACTGAAAATAAGAAATTAATTGGAATAGCTTTTTCTGGCGGTATAGACAGTACTTTACTGGCATTTATTTGTTATAAGCTTAAAAAAAATTTTAAATTGTACAGTGTTGGTTTGGAGAATTCTCAAGATTTGGAGCATGCTAAAAAGATTGCTTATGAATTTGGTTGGAATATAGAGAAAAGAGTTTTAGACTTAAATGAAGCAGGAGGTATAATTAAAAATGCTGTTAAAATATTAGACTCAGATGATGTTGTTTGGATTGGCGTAGGCTCTGTTACTTATAGTGTTTTACAGATAGCTAAGAAAGATAATGTTGATGTATTATTAAATGGTCTCGGAAGTGAGGAAATATTTGCCGGTTATGAAAGGCATAAACTAAGAATTGATTTTGGTGATGTCAATGAAGAATGTTGGCGTGGCTTAAAAAATTTATGGGAAAGGGATATTAAGAGGGATTCTAAAATTGCAGGTGAATTTGGGATAAATGTCAAATGTCCTTTTTTAGATGAGGAAGTTATTAGGTTTGCAATGAGGATTCCTGAAAATTTTAAAATAAACAAGGACATGAGCAAGCTAATACTAAGAGAAGCTGCTTTTAATATTGGATTAAAAAAAGAGTTTACCTTAAGAAAGAAAAAGGCAGCCCAATATGGAAGTAATTTTGATAAAGCCATATTAAAATTAGCTAAAACAGAAGGCTTTAAAACAAAGAAGGGTTATCTTTTCAGTCTTAAAAATGAAAAATAAGCTTAAGGGTAATTTAGTAATATTAACATGCAGTTTAGTATTATTATCTAGTGTGGTTTCTTCCGATCCTATTCCACCGTCAGGTATTTTTCTTTCTCATCCGCCTAACCCCAATTGTAAGACGAATTCTTTTGATTATACGTTGGGTTTGAAAAAAGATGGTCTGTCAAGAATAGTTTTAGGGTATTTCGCATGTATAAAGCCGAATAAAGGATTTGAAGCAATAAAAGATGTTGAGATTTATATAGATGATATTCCAGTGTGGAGTATTTCAATGGACGGCTATCCCTTTAGCTTACAGGAGGTTGGGGATACAATTAGTTTCCTTCATGGAATAATATTGGAATCAATAAGGGATTTTAAAAAAGGCCAACATAGTACTAAGGTGATTATTTATCCAAAAGATGGTAGTATTGAAAGTAAGATAAAGACCTTCACTTTACAAGATGATATCAAAATGAATTATTGGGGTCTATCAACCCCTATAAATACACAATTCTATCCAGCAGCTGAAGAGCAAAATTTCTATAATATTTATCGAAAATGAAAAATAAGCTAAAAAATATTATGTTAGTTGCAGCTTTGGGTTTGTTTACACCAAGTAATGTTTATCCAGACAATTTTGAGGATGCTAGGTTCTTAACACCAAAATGTTACAATACTTCTTTAGACTATAATATCCGAGTAAGAAAAGATTCAAAAGATAGGTGGGTTTTGGACTACTTTGTATGCGTAAATTCAAAATCCAGTATTAAAGATCTTGAGTATTACGTAGATAATATTCCTGTATGGAGCATTTCTGTAGATAATCCTGGATTTGGTATGGCTGAACCATTATTTTCGTATAATCTTTTACACGGCATAATATTGGAAGCAGTAAGAGATTTTAAAAGAGGAAGCCATAAGGCCGAAGTGATTTTATATGGTTCTAAAGGAGAAATTGAAAGAAAGATTAAAACTTTTGAACTAGAAGAAGATGTTAAGGCTAAAAATTATAGACCATTTTCTGGGGCAGTTACTTTTTAATAATCTTTGCTATGAAAAATCCCTCAGTGTCATTATCTTGAGGCCAAATTCTTAAACATTTTCTAACTTCTGGATTATATTCTTTTCCATCAAATTTTAAAATAGGTTGACTAGAATTAAGATTTAAATCTATTTTTTCTAAATGAGCGTCACTATATTTTTCTAATAAGAAATCTATTACCTCTTCATTTTCTTCTGGTTCTAATGTACAAGTACTATATACTAACGTTCCACCTTTCCTTAATGATTCGAATGCAGAACTTAATAACTTTTTTTGATCGCTACATAGTTTTTTAATCATATGAGGATTCCACATTTGAGCAATCTTAAATGATTTTCTTATTGCACCGGTTCCAGAGCATGGTGCATCTACTAGTATTTTATCGAACTTTTCTTTTCTCTGTCCAAACCATTGACCTTTCATAAATGTTATAATTGTATTTGCAGCACCGCATCTTTGTAGGTTTATTGTTAAAGGCTTTAATCTTTCTATTTTATCATCATTTGCAACAATTATTCCTTTATTCTCCATTAGAGCGGCCATTTGTGTTGTTTTGCTACCGGGGGAGGCACACATATCAAGAATCTTTTCACTAGATTTAGGCATTAATGCTAATGGTGGTATCATGGAAGCTGCCTCTTGCAAATAAATATATCCTAGAAAATGTTCTATGGTATTACCTATTGTATAACCATCAATCCAAAATCCTTCCTTACACCAAGGTATCTTTTCTATTTTATATCCTCTTTTTTTAAATCCGTTTATAACATCATTAACATTCGTTTTAAGAGTATTTACCCTAATAGACTTTCTTAGGTATTTTTTAGAATACTCGATAAATTTATCAATATCTGTTAATTCTTTATACCTTTCAATGAATTTTTCCTTAAAAATTTCTTCCATTATTTTGAGTGCGCTAGCGGGGATTCGAACCCCGGTCGGAGCCTAATTGCTTTTAAATGGCAAGGCCCCATTCTAACCACTAAACCACTAGCGCTTAAATCTTTCTGCAAGGGTGTAATTATTTAAAACTTATGGTATAACGTTTCTTATAGTAAATTTAGAACTAACACCACCAACACCCAAAGTTGCACTTATTTTAAAATTCTTATAAACAGTCTCTAAGGTAGGATTTCTTTCTGAAAGAGTAATGTTATTTCTCTTAGCAAACCTATTTATTACATCATCAATTTCTTCATTTTTAATAAAGATTATATTGGTATTTAATTTTTGTAGACTATGATCAACTACCCTTACTGGTTTGTTTATACCTTCACATATTATTTCTTTTATATTCTGATCGTGTAACAATGGATCTATGGTTGAGAAGAAAATAAAATCCCTATAAAGGTAGTATTCAATCTGATTTATTAAATCTTCTTTAAATTCTAATCCTGTTTTTTTACAACCTTCTTTGATAATATCAATTATAAATTTATCATCAGAAAGCTTATTCTTATCCTTCTCAATATCTTTTTTTGCTAGTTCTTTAACCTTGTCTATTAATTTTTTATCTATTAAAGGCTCGATTACAGAGTACCTTCCTCCGTTTGGTGTATACTCAATTGAAACATAAACTAGATTTTTATTGTCCTTAGTTGCTAATATTGGATACTCTAATTTGTCTGTTATTGCCGAGTCTTCTAATGATGGTGTGGGAACATTTTCAACAATTAGCTTCTTTTCCCCCACTACTTTCTTTCTTGATTCTTTTTTAGGAATTTCTTCTTTTTCAACAGTTTTTTTGCCTTTTAATTCATAAGCTGATTTAAATAATGCTTTAATAAATCTTCTTCCAACAATAATTCTTTTTTCAGTTTCAATATCTTTTTTAACCTCTGCAATTATCTGTCCAAAGATTCTTTCTCTTTCTTTAGCTGTATCATCACGTATAAATTTTATACTAGTGGATTCTTCTTTCTTATTATTGCCTTTAGAATTATCCATATTAAATTCCCTTTTTTAATTGTGGGAATCCAGCCATACTTTTTTCTCTTACATAACTTTCAAGCATTGCAAGACCATGAGCAAGGTTCTTATTTTGTTCTAATAAAACTTCCAATCTCTTCATTAATGGTTCTTCTGTTTCAGATTTAATATGTTTTGCTGCTTCTTCAAAAAGATTAACCATATTGTCCATTCTTTTTATAAGATTATTAACAGCTACAACTAATTCTGCAGTTTTACCCTGCATCAAGACCTCATTTTCTATAAGTTTATTCAGCAGTTCTTCTTTAGAAACCATAAGCATACCTCTTTCTTTAATCAGTTTAATGTGGATACTAATATAAAAATCTTGCGCTATATAGCATCAGGCTGGTGATTCCTATGTGAAGATTCTTTTGCAGTCCCAGCTATAACATCATCTATCCTTAATATTAACTCAGCTACTTCTGAAGCTGATTTTATAGCCTGTGTTTTAATCTTTAATGGTTCTATTACACCTTCTTTCCAGGCGTCAACAACCTTTCCAGTAAAAACATCCAAGCCCGCCCATTTATTCTTCTTGTCGTGTTGAGCCTTTAGCTCTGTTAACATATCAATAGGATCTAAACCAGCATTTTCAGCCAGTGTTCTTGGGATTACTTCAATAGCATCTGCAAACGATAATACAGCTAGTTGCTCTCTTCCAGATAATGAGTTTGCAAATAATCTTAATTGAGAGGCTAGTTCTACCTCTGTAGCACCTGCACCTGCAACTACCTTCTTATTCTTTAATGCTGCAGTAATATCACCAATAGCATCCTTCATGGCCCTTTCTATCTCATCAATTACGTGATCTGTTCCTCCCCTTATAAGAATAGTAACAGCTTTAGCATTTTTACATTCTTTTACATAAGTCATTGCCTCGTCTCCAAGATATTGTTCTTCAACTATCCCTGCAAACCCCAAATCATCTTGAGTTAAATCATCTAATTTAGAAACAATCTTAGCACCAGTAGCCTTTGCTAATCTATCTATATCAGATTTCTTAATTCTTCTTGCAGCGTAAATTCCAGCCTTAGCTAAGAAATGCTGCGCTAAATCATCTATTCCTTTTTGACAAAGTAAAACATTTGCACCTGATTTAATTATATTATCAACCATTCCCTTTAACATTTTTTCTTCTTGATCAATAAATGCCTGTAATTGTAAAGGATCATTAATCTCAATTTTTGCATCAGTTTCTGTATTTTTAATTTCAATAGCACAATCAACTAATGCTATTTTTGCATTCTTAACAATTCTTGGCATTGCAGAATGAACCTTTTCTTTATCTAATAAAATCCCTTGTATTAATTCTGAATCTTCAACACCACCACCAACCTTCTTTTCTATTTTTACATGTTCAGGACTAATGTGAATATTTCCATTTTCATCCTTTTCCATTACTTGTTTTACTGCTATTACTGCTAGATTTGCTAACCCTTCTTTAGCTATTTCTGCACCCTTTCCAGTCATTGCAGTTATGGCTATTTTTCTTAAAACATCATCATCATTTTCATCTAAATTTTCAGCGATTTTATTTAATATTTCTTGAGATTTTTCAGCAGCTAATCTGTAGCCACGGGAAATTACAGTTGGATGAATCTCCCTATCTAATAATAATTCAGCACTTTTAAGCAATTCTCCAGCTAAAATTACAGCGGTAGTTGTTCCGTCTCCTACTTCGCTTTCCTGTGTTTTTGCTACTTCAACTAACATTTTTGCAGCAGGATGCTCTATAGACATTTCATTAAGAATAGTAACACCATCATTTGTAACAATAACATCTCCTAAAGAATCTACAATCATCTTATCCATTCCTTTAGGTCCTAAGGTTGTTCTGACAGTCTCAGCTACTTGTTTTGCAGCCATTATATTAATTCTCTGTGCTTCTTTTCCCCTGGTTCTAGTATAGCCTTCTGGCAATATGAAAATTGGTTGGTTTTGATTCATTTTCGTCTTTATTTACTGGTCTTTAGGTTTAGAACTTGTTTTTAAACCTTATCAATTAGAAGAGTTTGAAAAATGATTTCTTATTAATTTAATAGTAGCAACAAATAGAAAGGTTTATAAATTCTTCCAACTATAAATAGCAATAGCTCATGGGATTTATGAAGTTCCTTAAGAGCACTTAAACTGGTGAAAATCTAAAAGAAATTAGACCCGATTAAGAAAATTAATGATATGAAAGAAATTAAAGATTATTCAAAGAAATTAGAAGAAGAAATTGACCTTCACTATATGGTTGATGCACCAAAAGCTAAAGTAGGAAAATGTGAGATTCGAATTCCAAGAAAAGTTATACGTGCCTTTGAGAGAAAATCAAGATTTTATGAGGTTAGTGATGTTAATGATCTAAATGAAAATTATACAGTACTATCAAAAAGTTCCTTCTTACCAATTGGAGTATTTTTGTGGTTATTTAGAACATTACCGAAAGTACTAATAAATAATCCTTATGGTTTAAAAGATGAAACCCTAGATAGTTTTAATTCAAGAGAATATAGGGATCTAGTATGTGAACATCCATGTTATCCTCTTTTAGCAAACCTTAATACTACTACAGTAGATAATGTTTATCTTGAAAATTTTGAGTTTACTAAAAAAGTATTTTTTGAAGCATGCGAGTTTGACATACGCGATAGAGATAGTAATTATATTAGGGGTGTATATGTTTGTCATAAATCGAGTGATACAGATAGTGAAAATAATTTATCCCGAGAGCAGTTAGCTAAAGTGTTAAATGCGCCGGAATCTACTACATTTGATTTAGGGCTTATAGTATTATCAGAATGGTATAGAATTATAAAAAATGGAAGAGTTGAACCAAGAGGTAAAAAGGTACGTGTATCTAGTATTCATAGGTTTGATGAGGATAAAATTCCAACAGAACCTTCTTATAATGACTCTTTTATAAAATCAAAAATTTTTCAATTAGTCGAATAATTCTTTTAGCATTTTAATGATGATATTCAAGTTACGAGTCTATTTTTTAATATATATTCAAGAAGATATTTGTTTAAATAATCCTAGAAAATCATTAATTGTATGGCCCAAAAATTTATAGCTGTTAGTGGTGGTGTAATTTCTGGTATAGGCAAAGGGGTTGCTACCGCTTCTATTGGTAAGATTCTCCAGCAATATGGTTTTAGTACAATAGCAATTAAAATAGATCCCTACTTAAATTTCGATGCTGGAACATTAAGACCTACAGAACATGGTGAGGTATGGGTAACTGATGATGGGGGTGAAATCGACCAAGATCTTGGAAATTATGAAAGATTTCTAGGGATTTCAATACCAAAAAGAAATAATATTACAACAGGTCAAATCTATAAATCTATAATAGACAAAGAAAGAAAAGGGTTTTATCTTGGTAAAACAGTTCAACCTATACCACATATAACAGAAGAAATTAAAGCAAGGATTAAGGAAGCTGCAGAAGGCTATGATTTTGTTCTAGTTGAGATCGGTGGAACAATAGGGGATTATGAAAATGTTCCTTATTTATTTGCTATCAAGAGTTTAGAAAGGGAGTTAGGTAGTGAAAATTTTACTTATATCCTAATAACTTATTTACCAATACCCAAGCATATTAAAGAGATGAAAACTAAACCGACACAGCAGGCTATAAGGATGCTTGGTGAACATGGGATATTTCCTGATTTTGTTTTATGTAGGGGAAGAAAACCATTAGATGATATAAGAAAGAAGAAAATAGAAGTTTATGCAAATATAGATTCAGAGCATGTTATTTCTGCACCCGATGTTGATAATATATATGAAATTCCATTAAATTTTGAAAAAGAAAATTTAGGATTAAAAATATTAAAGAAATTTAATTTATCTCCTATTAAAAATCCAGACTGGGGTAAATGGGTTGAATTAGTTAATAAAATGAACAACCCTAAGGACGTTGTTAATATAGCTATGGTTTGTAAGTATATTGATATTGGGGATTTTGAATTAGAGGATTCTTATATATCAGTTAATCAAGCCTTAAAGCATGCAGCTGCAGCACATGATGTTAGGATTAATATAGAATGGATTGATGCAAAGGTTTTTGAAAAAGACCAAAATAAATTAAATGTTCTTAGGAATTTTGATGGGATAGTTGTTCCTGGGGGGTTTGGGGGTATTGGTGTTGAAGGAAAAATAGCAGCTATTAATTATTCAAGATTAAATAATATTCCATTTTTAGGTTTATGTTATGGTTTACAGTTGGCAGTTATAGAATTTGCAAGAAATGTTTGTGGTATGAAAGATGCAAATACAACAGAAGTTGATCCAAATACACCCTACCCAGTAATAGATGTATTGCCTGAACAAAAAAATATACTTACAGAAAAAACATTTGGTTCTTCTATGCGTTTAGGTGCGTATGCTGCTTTATTAAAAGAAGGAACTAAAGTCTTAGAACTCTATAAAAAAACAGAAAGACTTTACAAGGATTTAAATAACTTAGATAAAATAAGGAATACAGAACCATTTAGAATAGGGAACATTAATGGTGGTAATATAATTCTTGAAAGACATAGGCATAGATATGAGGTAAATCCTAATTATGTTGAAACTTTAGAAAAAAACGGATTAATATTTTCAGGATACCATGTAACAAATGAAGGGATAAGGTTAATGGAATTTATTGAACTATCACAACATAAATTTGCAGTAGCAACACAAAGCCATCCGGAATTCAAATCAAGATTAGAAGATCCAAGCCCATTGTTTTATGGGTTTATTGAAGCCTGCAAATCATAAAAGAATAAAGTTTAAATAAGTCTTTTATATAAGAATCTCATGCAACCTGAGGAACAATTAATAGCACAAAGAAAACAAAAGCTAGAAGAATTAAGAAACAAGAAGCTTAACCCTTATCCATATAGTTTTAATAAAAAAAATAATTCTAAAGAAATTCTTGATAATTTTAAGAATTTAAAGCATGGTGAAAAAACAAGAACAAGTGTTTCTATTGCAGGGAGAATAATGACTTTAAGAATGATGGGAAAGGCTTCATTTGCACACCTACAAGATGATTTAGGAAAAATTCAAATTTATGTAAGAGAGGAAGATATTGGAAAAGAACAATATGAAATCTTCAAAAGACTTTATGATTTAGGAGACATAGTTGGTGTTGAAGGGGTTGTGTTTAGAACTGAAAGGGGAGAGGTTTCTGTTTGGACAAAAAAAATTACTTTACTATCAAAGGGTTTAAGACCTTTGCCTGAGAAGTTTCATGGTCTAAAAGATCCGGAAATAAGGCACAGACAAAGATACTTGGATTTGATAATGAATTCTGAAGTAAAAGAGGTTTTTATTAAAAGAACTAAGTTTCTTAATTATATGCGTGAATATTTAAATGAAAAAGGTTTTACCGAGGTAGAAATTCCAACTTTACAGAATGTCTATGGCGGTGCAAATGCAAAACCATTTATAACGCATCTAAATGCACTAAATGTTGATTTATTCTTAAGTATATCACCAGAATTATATCTTAAAAGACTTATAGTTGGTGGTTTTGAAAAAGTGTATACAATTTGTAAAAACTTTAGAAATGAGGGTGTTGATAAATTCCATAATCCTGAGTTTACATCAATGGAGCTTTATCAGGCTTATGTTGATTATAATGAGATGATGAAACTAACAGAGGAATTAGTAGCTTATATTGCAAAAAAAATTTATAATACAACCAAAGTAAATTATCAAGATCAGCTAATAGATTTTAAAACACCATGGCCAAGAATTACTATGTTTGATGCCTTGAAGAAGTTTGCAAAGATTGATGCTGAAAAAATATCAGATAAAGAATTAATAACCAGATGTAAAGGACTTAGATTAGATGTTCATATGAATCATCGTGATGAAATGATAGCTAAGTTATTTGATGAATTAGTCCAGCCAAAGCTTATACAGCCTACATTTATTATTGATTATCCCTTAGGAACAAGCCCATTAACTAAAGTGCATAGAAAAAATTCAAAGTTAGTTGAAAGATTTGAGGCATTTATTTATGGAATGGAGGTTGCAAATGCTTATTCTGAGTTAAACGATCCTTTAGATCAAAGAGATAGGTTGAAGAAACAAGAAGAGGAAAGAAAATTCAATGAAGAAGCAATGGTAATGGATGAAGACTTTGTAAAGGCTCTCGAGTATGGTATGCCTCCTACAGGCGGTTTAGGGATTGGTGTAGATAGATTAATTATGTTTTTTACAAATGCACCTACAATAAGAGAAGTAATCTTATTTCCAATGATGAAACCCGAGCAATAATAAGTTTTATTTCTTTATAATATTTAGGGCCTATAAACTAATTAATATGCTTTCCCTTCTTGTTGGGTAGGAGTAAATTTTTTCAGCTTTTTTAGGTGCCCTAATATAAACTATAAATCTTTCTCCAATTTTTTCGTCAAATATTCCTAAACTTGTTATATCCACAAGTCTCAAATCTGTCTGACCTAAGTAAAATTCATCAATTCCAAGGTATGAGGAAAACTCTATCTTTCCATTTCTTTTTGTTGCTTCACTACAAGGCCTAAAACCCCTCATCTTTAATCTTTTGTCTAAATTACTTTCTATTTCACCTCTAACTAATTTTCCAACTAAATCATCATGAGTATTTTGTTCTGTCATTTTTGTCTCCATAACTATCATTATTTACTATAGGTAAGTATTTATAAATCCTTCTATTGTAACTATTTAAAAGTAATTAAATGATATATGAAAAGAAAAGTTTTTTAAAGTCCTATTATACGTATTTAGATAGCCCGCCATGAGAATACTCAATGGAGTACACGGCGTATAGCCAAAGCGATGAAGCTTGGGAGTTAGTGTTGCGGGCGACAATTAATATTCATTATTATAGAACAAGTGAAAATATTCATATTTTATTAATTCAAAGAGGTTTACAAAAAGTGGGCGTAAAAACTGGTGGTTGAAATTTAGATCTATTTAGATTCTAAAATAGGTCTAAAATACATGTGCTTGTTCTATAGTTATATATCATAAAGTACTGGTAGGGGGAATTATAATGGGAAAGATTAGTCCTGTTTCAGCAAAATATATCATAAACGCTCAGATTCAAATTGATGGTGTTGTAGATAGACCTGATGTAATAGGTGCTATATTTGGTCAAACAGAAGGTCTTTTAGGAGCAGATTTAGAATTAAGAGAGTTACAAAGATCAGGAAGAGTAGGAAGAATAGAGGTTAAGTCAGATATCAAAGGTGGTAAAACTTCAGGTTTAATAATAATTCCATCAAGTTTAGATAAAACAGAAACAGCCATAGTTGCAGCTTCTTTAGAAACAATTCAAAGGATAGGGCCATGTAATTCTAAGGTAAATGTTGAGAAGATTGAGGATGTTCGGGTAAGTAAAAGAAACTTTGTAATAGAAAGGGCTAAGGAATTATTAAGGGATTTAACAGAACAAGTTCTTCCAGATAGTCAAGAAATAACAGATGAAGTAGCAGCAAGTGTTAGGATGATGGAGATTATAGAGTATGGAAGAGATAGATTACCATCTGGACCAGCAATTGAAGAGAGTGATGATATTATAGTTGTTGAAGGTAGGGCAGATGTTTTAAACCTGCTTAAACATGGAATAAAAAATACTATAGCCATGAATGGAACAAATGTACCTCAAACTATTATAGATTTAAGTAAAAGAAAGGTCATTACCTTATTTGTTGATGGCGATAGAGGGGGAGATTTAATAATAAAAGAGGTTGGCGAAGTAGCCGAAATAGATTATGTAGTTAAGGCACCGGATGGAAAAGAGGTTGAGGAAATAACTAAGAAGGAAATACATAAGGCATTAAGGAGTAAGGTTGCATTCGAGCAGGTAAGACTGGATCTCAATGGAAGAGGCCTTAGGGAGATTAAAGAACAAAGCAATAGAAAGGAAGAAGATCTAATTGTAAATGAGACTTTAAGTAATAGACCGATGCAAGCGGTGGTTTCAGAAAGACCGATTAAACCAATACAACAACCAATTTTAAAGAGACAAGTTATTCCTATAAAGCAAAAGGAAATGTTTAGGGAGATGCTGGATAATTTAATAGGAACTAGGGGGGCTTATCTTTTAGACCAGGACCTTAATATTTTAGGTAAGGTTCCAACTACTGAATTAAATGCAACTGTTAAAAATCTGAATTCAGTTTATGCAGTTGTATTTGATGGTATAATAAACAAAGAAACATCTGAAACAGCACAAAATAGCAATGTTAAATATCTAGTTGCAATGGAGTCTAAGGTTAGATCTGAAAATGGTTTAGAGATACTTACAGGTGAAAATCTCTAAATCTTTAAATACTTCTTCTCTTTTTATTTTTTAATGATTGAATCTAAAAAAATAGGTAGGAGTTCTTTTAAAAGATTTTTTATTGTAATAATAATTCTTGGTATAATTGTATGGGCTGCTTTTAATTATGGTTTTATAAAAAAGAACTGTGCACAAAATAAGCAGTGTTTTCAAGATGCAGCTAAAACATGTAAACCATCTACCTATAATGCAGTTAAAGAAGGACATCTATATAATTATGTAATTAAAGGTTCATCGGGAAGCAGTTGTAAGATTGCTATAACATTAAAAAAAATGGCGATAGGAACTCCTAGAAGCCTTGTTGATTCTTTTGAAGGAAAAAGTATGGATTGTTTAGTTCCTATGTCTAAAATAGAATACTCTGGTGCAGAAGAGATTAAGGATTTACTTACTTACTGTAGTGGTCCTTTGAAAGAAGCTATCTACGAATTAATAATACAAAAATTATATGGTGTATTAATAAAAAATTTAGGCGGGATTATTAGTCAAATACAAGAGCAGATATTCAGTCCAGGAATCACACCAACTAATTTGTCTATCATAACAAATAAATCAGAAATTAATAAATAACGTAGGCATGCCAGGAAGTGAGAATAAACCTAGCTAATAGTTTACCTTGACTTTTTCTCAACCCTGCTTGCCTAAAAACACCAATATTTTTAGTTAGTGCTGCTGTATTCCTACCCTGACACGGTTCCTAAAAACATCAGCTCCTTAGGACAGAGCCTCATAGTACGAGTCAAGACCATTAGACTAAATCTAATCTGCCTTTCCAGCTTCAGTCCTACCATGTAGTCGGTTTGTAGTTACAGAAGACGACTAACCTCCCGACCTAGCCTACAGGTTAATCTAAGCTAGTATGGGCTTTAAAAGTTTTCTGATATCATAAAATTAACCGAGATAGTTTAGTTCTTCTTTATTTGCATAACCATTTTCCTTAGCTACCTGTGCCTCTTTACTCTTCTGTAACATTGTCTTAAGCCTCTGTTCAAATGCTACAGCTGCTTTAAGCAATGGTTTAAAGTCAATCTTTAATCCTAAAACTCCATCAAGAACCTCAATAATCCTTGCAGCAGCCTTACTATCTGCTAAACCGATCTGACTTTCTACAAATATACACGATAATTTGCATGGTAATTTTTCTGCTTTGAGTAATAAAGCACCAGTTACACCTATTACAAGCCCTTCTTTTAGTTGGCTTACACCTGTTTTTTCAAATGATTTCTTTCTTATATCATTATTTGTAAAATAATATGTATTTGCTTTATTATCTGGAGAAGCAACACCCTCTAAACTGATGATTTCTTTTGCATTAACTTGTTTTGCAAGTTGCACTAATGATTCAGATATTTTCCATTCAAGGGTATTTACACCACTTAATGCATGCAGTATCATTATGTTATTTTTTTCATCATAAAAAATACCTAAAGGTTCTATGATTCTTGATTCATGTATTGCAGCTATTGGTAATAACTCTTCAGACCATATTTTTCCAACAGGTTTTGCATTAAGATGTTTTATTAAGAATTCTGTTGCAATTGTCCCTACTAAACCAAAACCAGGAAAACCTTCAATAATTATTGGTGATTTAATCTTCTTTTTTAATTGAATATCCATACGAGCTAAGAATTTCTTTATTATTTAAATACTTTATGGGACAATACAATGGGAAAGTATATCAATGGAGCTCAATAAAGTTTAAATAGTAATATAATTAGCTAAAAAATTAAAGGTGGTTAATGTGGTTACTTATAGATGTACTAAATGTAATTATAAAACAGATATAAAAGAAGGGAAAAAGATTCCAAATAAATGTCCATATTGCGATAGAGAAACCCTTGTAAGAGACGTAACTGCTTCAGAACTTATAAAAGACGTTGATGATATCTTTTAATTATTAAAAATAAAATAAGTTATTTGAGTAAGGCTATTACAGAAGATTTTTTATTCTTTCAATGCTCTCTGCAATCTTATTGCCATTATCTGTTAGCTTTATTATCTTTATCCTTCCAGACTTCTCAAAGTTTACCAAGTCTGCTTTTTCCATCTCTTGTAGAATTTTAACAGCGTGGCTGTAAGTACAGTCTACTTCCTTTGCTAGTATGCTTCCATATCTATTTTTTGAATTCTTTCGGAGAGCCACCAAGATCATTGCGGGCTTTTTCCTAAAAAATACCTCGAAGATATCTTTTTTACTCAATTTTAAGACCCCCTATTTTTTAACTCCCCTCTTTTTATTCTCAAACGATGCTTTAATATCGCTTATATTTAAACCTTTGTATCTGAAAATATATTTTAATTTTATTCAAAATAATTTTTATAATTATATGATATAACTTTTTATTTGTAGATTTAAATAGTTATCGAATTTATTTTTATAAAAGAAAAAATACTTAAAAAGAAGATGTTTGCTTAACCGAACGCGGGAGTGCCAGAGTGGCCAAATGGAATGCGCTCAAGACGCATTAGCTTAGTGCTTACGCAGGTTCAAATCCTGTCTCCCGCACTATTTTCCAGCTAATTCTTCTTTCTTTTTTAAAGGTTTATTATTCAAAATTCTAATCCATGCTTTTCAGATTCTTTAATAAGCTCTTGAGCGCTCTTTATTTTTAATATTTCAACGCCATCTTTATCACAGTAAGGACAAGCCTTAGGAAAACTAAAATTTTTGTTCCTAGAAAATTTATAATTACAATATCTGCAGAAATATCTTACTTTATTTACATCTTCTTTTTTATCCATAGTTTTAGATTCTTTTTCAAATTTATAAAATTTTTGATTGTATTGGTTTTCTTTTTAAATTTACTTTTTCAAGAAGCTTACATACATTACATATACTTCCAGAACAAGGTTCGCTACATATACTGCAGCTGTTTATGGTTTCATTCTTATATTTTTCTCTAAGTATTGGTAGTATATCTAAAAAAGAATTTATTATTGCATGTTTAGTTCCTAGGTGTTTATTTTCTAAATCATTTAAAAAATCCCTAATCTCCCCCCTATAAGCATCATTACTGTAAGGACATTCACTAAATTTAACAGGGAAATTCTTCAAGAATGCATATGTTTTTACTTCTTTTTCCAACATAAAATAAAGTGGTTTTATCCTTCTAACAAATCTCTCATCTTTTAGAATTCCAGTAATCGGGCCTAGTATAGCAGATCTTTTAATATTGCCTTTAAATGTATTCATAAGAATACTTTGCGCTTCATCATCTAGATTATGACCAGTAGCAAGCTTATTTGCTCCTAATTCACGTGCTTTACTGTTTAATAAAAATCTTCTTAGGACACCACAAATGCTGCAAGATCTTATAGGATTCTTTTTTAGTATTTCATCTAAACTATCGCCAAATTCTTCTTTATATGAATAAATATGGAGCTGTAGTTTATTTTCTTTACAATAATCCTTCAAAATCTCTAATTCCCTATAACCATGAATTCCTTCATCTATTGCAATTACAAATAAATTAATTGTTTTTTTACTGTTTGCAAATTTGTTTAGTAAGTAAAGAAGCGTAAAACTATCTTTTCCACCAGAACATGCAAGGGCTATCTTATCATTCTTTTCGATTAAGGTATACTTTTCTATTGTCTTAGCTATCTTTTTCTCAAAGTATTTAATAAAACAATCCTTACATAGTTGAACGTTATTATTTGTTAAAGTTATTACAGGGTTTGTTTTACAGTTTTTACATGTCATTTTTGTATAAAATTAGGCAATAACAAGCCTAATGCAAATATTATAATTACAAAATAAACTATTTTATTCCATCTTAATACCTTTGCACCATCTAATTCCCAAACAGGAATCATATTAAATAAAGCTAACCAGGAATTTATGAATAATCCTTTAGTAGCGAGCTCTTTAATAAATCCAACGCTGGAAAATGTTACTGTAAAAAAAATAATTGCAAGCAATAAATTTGTTATAGGTCCTGCAGCTGAAATCTTCCCATTTCTTTCTTTGTTTATATAACCAGAAATCATAACTGCTCCTGGTGCTGCAAAAACAAAACCAAATAGTGACATTATCAGTGCTAAAAATAACATATTATCAAAAGATCTAAATTCTGCAAAACATCCATATTTTTGCGCTACTAATTTATGTGCAAGTTCATGTAAAAGAAATCCTAATCCAACGGTTATGCTTACTATAGTAAATTCTAGTAATAAATTATTTATATTAATATCGAAAATATTTGTTCCAGCAATTGTAAATGCTAATGCTACTATAATCCAAGCCTTAGCAATATCAATTAACTCTTTGCTCGATGTGTTCAAAAACCCTATTCTTATTGGTTTATAAAATTCCATTTAACCACCAGAGATTACCGATAATATCCTTACCTCATCCCCATCTTTTAATTTTGCATCTAATGTAACTAATTCATTATTTCTTGCAGTAACAACGGTTTCAGGATTAACATTAAGTTCTTTCAGTAACTCTGATATATTCTTTACATCCTTATCAATAAACTTTGTTTCACTATACCTTTCTATAAATACCTTAATTGTCATTTTAGTCTCCTATATATTTTGAATATAATGCCTTAGCTTGATTTTCATTTTTAGCTTTTACCATAACCCTATCCTTAAATACTATTATATTATTAAATTTAATAAAGTCTTTATTATCTATTATTTTGCCAATCCTTGAAAGTCTTTTTCTAAGCTCATTGATATTTTGTTTCTTTCTAAATTGAAAATAATTACTTCCACAAAATTTTATTAAGTCCTTATCTTTTTTGCCATTTAAATATTCATAAACACCTTTACAAACATTACAATTTGGATTTCTTTTTATGTTTAACTTGATTAGATCATTGTTTTTAAGATCTATTCTTATTAAACTATTTTCATAATCTTGTTTAGTTAATATTTTTATAGCTTCATTTACCTGAATGGTTGCTACTAGGGATGTTATTGTATTTAAAACACCAGAAGTATCGCATGTTTCATTGCTTGCAGTATTGTTAAAAATACAATTAAAGCATACCTTTCCTGGGATTATATTCATTACAGTCCCTTTATCCCTTATTGCTGCACCATATATCATAGGTTTTCTATTCTTAACAGAAAATTCATTTAATAAAAATCTAGTTTCTAGATTATCTGTACAGTCTAATATTAAATTAACATTCTTAAGAATATTAATATTTTCATTATTTAGATCTATTGAAAAAGAATCTATTTTTACATTGGAATTTATTTCTTTAAGATGTTTTTCACCACTCTTTGCCTTTAATAAACCAATATCTTTTTCCCTAAATAATGTTTGTCTTTGAAGATTTACTAATTCAACTACATCCCTATCTACTATTAAAAGATTTACTCCTGCTCTGGCTAAAAGTTCAGAGACTAAACTACCCAAAGCACCTAAACCAATTATTGCTGCAGTGCTTTTATTCAATAGCATTTGTTTTTGCTTTCCTATAAATAATTCCTGCCGAATGTACCTTTCCATATTCTCACTTAAAAGTAATTAAAATACAAAAGATTTAAATATCTATTCTTTTTGAAAAGCTCTAATGACACATGAAATACATCCATTAATACCTGTACCAAAATTAACTGATGAAAGAATGAAAGAGTTGCTTGAAAAATATCTTACAAAACCAAATAAACCAATTTCAAGAAACACTAGAAACCCAGAATCTTATATATTACTAGAAGCAAAACAACATGGAAATTATTCATATCCAGATTTACTAGTTTCAATGCATAGATTAGGATTAACACAAGAAGTAGAAAAAGCAGCAAATAAATTAGGTTTAATTTTAACTAATACAGCACAAGAACAAGATGGACATCAATATATAGGTAATATTAATCATGAACATGCAATAAATCTTGTTAAAGCATCAGGTTTAATTCCAGTAAATCTAAGATTGTTTGTGGATTTCCTAAAAGAAGTAAAATATTGTTTGGATGGTGAAAAAAAGGTGTATGATGGAAATAAAAATATAATACCCTACGATAGATTATTAACAGCCTGGAATGAGATTACAAAAGTAAGAGAACCTTGGAGATCAGAGTGGTTTGATAATAGATTTGTTAAAGAAAATGATAAATGGTACACAATATACTATAAAATAAACCCCAATGGAATCTTAGAGTTAGCTAAAGAACCATTAGAAGATTGCTTAATGAAAAATAAACTTCCTGGAATAGACTTAGAAGATTGGTTAGAAAGAGCAAATTCTCAAGGTCTTCCACCTAAAGATGTAAAATCAGGAAGCCTACATTGTTGGTATCCTAAAAATGATCATGTCGCGAGGTTCGGTGCGTTTTCCGTTTGGGCTTTCCTGTTTTGTTGCGGGGATCCGCAGTTCTCGGGTTCCGGGCTTGGAATACGCGCCGCGAAAATTAATTAAAAATGAAATCTAGAAATTTCTTAACAGGAATGGTTACTGCCCTTGCAATTGGCTTGGGAGCATGCTCTACTCAGTTTTATGAAAGCAGGGATGATGATATTAGAACTAAAATAGAAACTATTAGTAATTTATGGACGACTCACAAAAAAGTAACTATTGAAAAATTAAAAGAAAATAAGGTTATAGTTTTATTTGATTATAGGAGTTCTGATATGATTGGAGATTCAAAAAATGATTATGCAAGGGTATTTTTTGGAGAAGATTATATTGAATATGGAATAAATCATTTTAGAGATATTAATGGTATAGTTTATAAAAGAAATAGTGAATATGGAAAAGAGCTTGGTAATAAATTGGTTGAAGAATCTAAACATAAAATGACAAATTTTAATGGAATGTATAGGGATGCAATTAATAAGGCAGAGTCAAATATTGAAAAGAGAATAAAAAGATATTAAGAATCAATTAGTGTGTTGGTGCATTCCTATAATTTTAAATATATAGGGCTCATTAGCCCTCTTAAGTTCTGAAGAACGAAAAGAGGTGAGCCCCATGGTTAAAGAGTATTCAGATTATTTAAAATTTATTGATGATGC